>JAANMU010000337.1_pt1 | contig 58886 bp, 46 predicted proteins | sample 7279701 | NCBI WGS metagenome assembly JAANMU01 (sample SAMN14094539, study PRJNA606508) | bioreactor metagenome | isolation source: A lab-scale SPAN reactor treating ammonium-rich wastewater day 57 | place: Ireland: Galway | collected 2017-03-13
CAATCGGTTGAGTAATTCGTTGTTGTTCATCGGAGGTCACCTTTCTACTCCGATGGTAGCACATCCTTTCTGCTTTTCCCGTTAATTACGGGAGAGCCGAAATTTCTTCCTCTTTCCACTTTCTACTTTCTACTTTCCACTTTCTACTTTCCACTTTCCACTTTCCACTTTCTACTTTCTACTTTCCACAAATAATTCGGGCCACAACTTCATCGCAGATAACACCGCGCTCGCCGCGGTCTGACCCAAGCCGCATAAACTCGCGTCCGTCATCGTCCAGCCGACATCCTGCAGGCGATTGAAATCCTCCGGGAGGACCTTTCCTTCTGCTATACGAATCAGGATTTCCTTTTGGCGCTGGGTTCCCATCTGGCAGGGATAACACTTGCCGCACGATTCGTGTGCGAAGAAGTGACCGAGACTCTTCAGCGCCTGACGCATGTCGCGCGTCTCATCGAAGACCATGACCACGCCGGAGCCTAGCGGCAAGCCCGCCGCGCGCAAGTCTTCGAAGGTCATCTTCACATCCAAATGCTCGGATGTGGCAAACGCGCCCGCCGCGCCGCCGAAAAGGATGGACTTCAATCCTTTACCGTCCTTCACGCCGCCTGCCATTTCCATCAGTTCGCGCAGAGTGACGCCGAAGGGAACTTCATAAACTCCGGGTCGTTCCACATCGCCCGAAACGCAGAACAATTTCGGACCGGTGGATTTCTCCGTGCCGATCTTGCGGTATTCCGCCGCGCCCATTGAGATGATGAGCGGAACGTTGCAAAACGACTCCACGTTATTGATGATCGTCGGCTTGCCGAACAGACCGTGCGTCGTGGGGAAAGGCGGCTTCACGCGCGGGAAGCCGCGCTTTCCCTCGATCGACTCGAACAGCGCGGTCTCCTCGCCACAGATGTAGGCGCCAGCGCCGACGCGGATTTCGATGTCAAAGTCTTCGCCCAAATAACCTGCGCCCCTTGCTTCGCTCAAAGCGTTTTCCAACACAGGGACGATGTACGGATACTCAGCGCGAACGTAGACGTATCCCTTGCTTGCGCCGATGGCATACGCGGCGATGCACATCCCTTCGATGGTCTTATGAGGGTCGTCAATCAAAAGGACACGATCCTTGAACGTTCCCGGTTCGGACTCGTCCGCGTTGCAGATGATGTACTTTTGATCCGCTTCCGCTTTTGCCGCGCCCTCCCATTTGATTCCCGATGGGAACGCCGCGCCGCCGCGTCCCACCAGACCTGAGGCTTTGATCTCGTCCACGACATCTTCCGGTTTCACCTTCAACGCTTTTTTCAACGCAGCATATTCACCGTATTGCTCGAGCGAAGTTGTGCCGTTCCCACAATTGGCGGTCAGCATACGGATCGAGCCGTAGACCATTGACCGAGGACGGCGATTCAACGACACATGCGTTGCGCCGCCATCACTGCTCACTGACAACTGATCACTGGTCACTGATGACTGATCACTGCTCTCCCACACCGCCGGGGCGTGTTCGCAAAGCCCCAGGCAGGGACTCGGCTCGATGGTCAGGGACAGGTCCTCGGGAGTCCGACGCGGTTCGAGTCCATGATGAGAACAAAGGTGGTTCAGGGTCCCCTCCCCGCCTTTGAGCGCGCACGCCACATCCGTACAGACGCGGATGACGCGCTTCGACGTCGGTTCGTCGTAAAAGAGGGAATAGAATTCGATGACGCCGTGAACGTCCGCAAGCGGAACGCGCAGGGCTTTGGCTATCTCCGCTGCGACCGGCTCGGAGATCCAGCCATAAAGTTTTTGAGCCGCGTGCAGGGCAGGCAACAGCCCCGAGCGGCCCAAAGGAATGTAGGGTTGGATGGCAGTATGGAGGGAGGTGGTTTCGATAGTTGTCATGCCTGCTCCGTTCGGGTCGAGTATAGACCGAAACGGAGGCAAAGGCAAGATAAATTCGATTTGGAGAGGAAGGAAGTCAGGCTGGGCGGGTGATGTTCAGCGAGGAAAGGTTACGGATTCAAATTCGCGGTCGGTAAAAAGCGCGGCGTCCTGCGGTATTGAGTCGCCTGCTCGAATGCGTAAGCGAACCTGATCAACTGCGGTTCCTGCCACGCGCTCGCGATGAAGGAGAGCCCGACCGGCAAACCGAAGACGTAACCCGCAGGCACGGTGATGTGCGGATACCCCGCCACCGCCGCGGGCGACGTGCTTTCCATATCCCAATTGAGCGCGTCGCCGTTCGCAAGGTCAATCGTCCACGCGGGCCCGCCGGATGGGACGACGAGCGCGTCGAGTTTGTGTTTTCGCATCGCCGCATCAATCCCCTCCCGCCGCGTGAGGCGGTGATTCTTTGCCAGCGCGTCGCGATATTTCTTTTCGCTCAACGGTCCCTTTTTCTGCGCGGCGAGCATGTGTTCCTGCCCGAAGTAGGGCATCGCCTGATCTTCGTTCTCTTCGTTGAACTCGATCACGTCCTCCAGCGAATGGACGCGCGCTTCCTTCGGCAACGCCTTGAGATATTTGTTCAAATCCGCTTTGAACTCGTAATACAAGACCTCCCTTTCGGTCCTGCCGAACTTGTCGAAGTTGGGAACGTCCGCCGGGTCAACGATGACCGCGCCCAACTGTTTCATCACCTCGATGCAGAGTTCGAAGATTTTCAGGATACGCGGATTCTTTCCCGCCATGTTTCTTGCGACGCCGATGCGCGCGCCCCTGAGTCCGTCGAGGTCGAGGAATTTTGCGTAATTGAAGACGCCCCGCTTCCTACCTGACCCTTCGACACGGCTCAGGGCAAGCCTTGTGGCTGGGTCCCGTTCATCGAACCCGGTCATCGCCCCGAGCAGGATCGCCGCGTCCATGACCGTGCGCGCCATCGGGCCCGCCGTATCCTGGCTGTGCGCGATGGGGATGATGCCGCTGCGGCTCACCAGCCCGAGCGTGGGTTTGATCCCCACGATGCCGTTCGTTTGCGCGGGACAGATGATCGAGCCGTCGGTCTCCGTGCCGACCGCGGCAACGCACAGGTTCGCCGCCACCGCCGCGCCCGATCCCGACGAGGAGCCGCACGCGGAGCGATCCAACGCGTACGGGTTGCGCGTCAAGCCGCCGCGCGAAGACCATCCGCTGACCGAAGGCTTGCCGCGAAAGTTCGCCCATTCGCTCAAGTTCGTCTTGCCCAAAATCAACGCGCCCGCCCTGCGCAACTGCTTCACCAGGAACGCATCCCGCGCGGCATGGTTCCCTTCGAGCGCGAGCGAGCCGGAGGTCGTCTGCATCCGATCGTGCGTGTCAATGTTGTCCTTGATGAGGATGGGAATTCCATGCAGCGCGCCGCGCGTTCTTCCCGCCTTGCGTTCCGCGTCCAGTTTATCCGCGATGGCGAACGCGTCCGGGTTCAGTTCGATGACCGAGTTCAGGTATGGACCGCTCTTATCCACCTCCCCGATGCGCTGCAAATACAATTCGGCGAGCCGACGCGCGGTCAACTCGCCGGTCGCCATTGCCTTCTGAAGTTCGGAGATCGTCCACTCCGGCAGAATCATCCTGCCCGCCTCCTTGAAACGATTGACGACGCGGGCAGGGGCATTATCTTCCCCCGCCGGTGATGTAATGTTCCAACTGCGAGATCATGAACTTCTGCTGGTCCACCATCTCGTTGAGCGCGTCGCGGGCGGAGATCAAACCGATCAACTCCTCGTTCTCGAAGACGGGCAGATGGCGGATGTTCTTGTCAATCATAATGGCGACACATTCCTCCAAAGACTGGCTGGCTTGCGCGTATAGAACCTTGGAGGTCATGATCTCCCGGACCTTCGTCTCGCGCGAGTTCCGCCCGTGCAGGTCCACCCTGCGGATGCAATCGCGCTCCGAAAGAATGCCCTCCACCTTTCCGCCCGACATCACGAGCAAAGCCCCGACATTATGGTCTGCCATCATCTTGAGCGCTTCCAACACGGTCGCCTCGGGCGGGATCGAATACACCTCCCCGCCCTTTCTGCGGACGATGTCACGGACAGTCGCCATAACCAGCCTCCTCTCAACTCGCGGTTTTGCCGAAGTATAGACTCAAATCCCATCCCTGACAAGCAAATTGACGCTCCGCCTCCCTCCCAGCCGGAACCTGCCCCAACACCCAAAGCCGACTCTCCCCCGTCGAGGATTCCCCTCAATAGACCTTCCGCGAAACGTTCCATGCCCGGCAGAGCCGGCGGATCTCCTCCGGGCTGAGTCCGTCCGCCCTTTCGCCGGTGGACAGGTTCAAGGTCTCATAACGAGCCGCCGCCTCCGCATATTCGATCAAATCCAGGGCGCGGAGGATCGAATCGTCCGCCCGCGAAATCACCCCGTGCCGCGCCCACACCACGAGCGGACGCTCCCGCATGGCGCGCACGGTCGCGGTCATCTGCTCGTCCGAACCGTTGACGATGAAAGGGAGGACTCCGATTCCCCGGGGGAGGTTCAGGATCGTCTCGGGCTGCCAGCGGAAGAGCCGCCGGTTGAAATACGTTTCATCCTGATAAGCGGGGATGTGACTCAGGTAGGTGAGGTGAACAGGCTGGGCATGGATCACCGCTTGGAATCTCGCATCACGCGCCTTCATCTGGTCGTGATGAACGGCAAGGTGCGAGTTGAACTCGCTCGTCACGCGTTCAAAAGGGCAGTCGGCGGCGGTTAACATTTTCCCGGTCTTTCCGTCATGTTCCACGACGACGCACGCCAGGTTTTCGCCCGGCGCATCGGCGACCTCCCTTAGCCTCCTGCCGGAGCCGGTGACGATCACGATTGCGCCAGCCAGTTCAGGGACGCTCACCGGCAGTTCGATGTCCCTCATTTGCGGGAAGAGATCCGTTACGTCCAACGGGGCGCGCGCACAGACCGAAATGTTTCCCGCCGCCCCCTCCGCGGCGCCCAGATCGGAGAGACGTTTGCCGGCCCGCCCGATCTGGTCGAGCAGGAGGCGCAGGTTGGTCGAAGCCGTCGAAGTCATGGGCAAATTCCTATGCAAAGAGCGGGATATGGTTCTATAATAATTGTATCCAACATTCCAGGACGGGTAACGACGATCCGCTTTCAGGGTGGGCAGGTTTTTTTCCCGCAACCGATCCAGCCCGGGGTCCCGCCTGAGCCGCCAATGGAAAATCTGTTGGGCTGGCATGATGTTACAACATACCCGCGCGACGTTTCGTGATATAACCGTCATGCGCCGTTCAAGGTATACCAGGTAAAACTCCGGGTTGTTCTCCCATCACGTCGAAACACGTCGAAACGTTTACAAGGGTATTCAAAGGAAGGTTTTCATCTGCAAAAGGTTGCAACATGGAAGCAGAGAACATCGCCACCATCGGGAACTACAAAGTCGTCGAAGTGCTTCGCAAAACGCCTGAGGGGGCGTTGTATAACGCCGTGGAAAAGGACTCCGAAAACCGCGTTCTGATCAAGATCTATCATCCCACACTGACGTGGTCCGAAGACCTCCTGGACGAGTTCTTCAACCTGGTCAGTCACCTGCGATTCATCGAACACGAACACTTCCTGCCGATACTCGATTTCGGAAAACACGAAGACCTGCCCTACGTTGTGTTCGGCGGCGGGTCAACCAGATTGCTCGACGAACGCCATGCGCCGCCGACCGACCGGAAGGAACTCCTTTCGTTCTTTCGCAAGATCGCGGACGCGCTCGATTATTTGCACAAGCAGGAAATCCTGCACGGCTCGCTGAATACGGAAAACGTCGTCGTTGACGAAAACGGAGAACCAAAACTGTTCGATCACGGTTTGAGCGGGGTGTTCAAGAAACTGCTGACGGAAAATCTTGGGGAGGGTTTCGAAAATCTATCCATCTCGAATTTGAAGTGCGCCTCGCCGGAACAGGCGCTGGGACGCAACCCCACCCGCGCGTCCGATGTTTATTCCTTCGGGGTGGTCTTTTATTATTACGTCTTCGGCAAATTTCCTTTCGATGGCAGGTACGCGCCCGAGACGGCGGTCTCTCTTTTGGAATCGTCAACGACAAAGGTTGACGCCATCCCCCCGCACGTTACCGGGGATGTCTTGAAGTTCATCCAGAAGTGCATCCAACTGGAACCGGGCGCGCGCTTCTCGAGGTTTTCGCAGGTCACGGACGTTCTGGACCGCATGAGGTCAGGGAAATGGACGCGCTTTCGATTCAAGAAACGCATCGCGGCAAAGAGGCGCGTCGCGCGCCGCGCCTGGCAGTACGCGGCTGGATTCCTCGTGCTGGCAGGATTGGCTGCCGCGTATCTTCTGTTTCCGCGCGGGGACGGCCGGCAGGTCGTTGATTCATCGCCTCCCCCGGCGGAGAGTCAGCCAAGCCCCGCGCCGTCGCAATCCATCCAGGCTCAAACTCCGGGCGCAGACCAGGCTCCGGCCGGCGCGCCAACTTCAACGTCCGCGCCGACCGGCGTTTCCACAGAATCCGCTCCGGCGCAGGTCGTCTACAAACCGGCGTTCGAAGGGGCAACGCCGTCCCTGCCCGCCGAGGTCATTTCGCCATCCAACGTCATGGAGGTCGTGGAAATTTCCAGGCTGGGATACGGCAAACCGGAGGGCGCGGACTCCTCGCCGGATAACCAGTATTTCGCCGTCGCCTCGTCCGCAGGCGTCTTTGTGTTCAGTGGGGATCGGTTCGAAAAGTGGATTGACCCGCAGGACTGGGCGACCAGCGTCCAATTTTCGACGAACGGCGACATCCTTGCGATCGGCGTGAACTCCGGCGACATTCAGTTGTGGGATTGGAAGAACGAGGTCGTCACCACAACGTTGAAGGGACACAAAGCCAGGATCTCCCGCCTCATCTTTTCCAGCAACGACCGCCTGCTCTATTCCGCGTCCCACGACCAGCACATCATCGTTTGGGACCTGAACCGGCAGGGCGTCATCAAGGACATTGCCGCGCATCCCGTCCCGGTGAACGACCTGGCGGTTTCGAACGATGGGAGGACGCTGGTATCGTGCGCGGACGATCAACTGATCCGCATTTGGGACGTCGCTTCGGGCGCCAAAATATACGAACTTCGTTTCGAGGGCAAACCCAAAGCCGTCGCCATCTCGTCCGACGACCGGTACTTCGCGGCCGGCGGCGATACGGGTTACGTTCGCCAGTGGAGCATGGTCACAGCCCAATCGTTGACCAACGCCGTCCCGCAACTGCGAACCGATCCCATTCCCGTAAAAGAGAGGATCTGGAGTCTCGAATACACCGACAACGATACCCGCCTGATCGTGGGCATGGACGACGGCAACTGGAAAACGTACAACCCGGCGCAGCAGAAATTCCCGGGCGTGTCGTTGAATTTCGAGATCCACCCGCCGCTGAGAAATTTGGTGGACGTGTTCGGTCCGAAGTTCGAGTTTGGGTCGCGCTCGGTTTCCTTTGGCGGCGAAGTCATCTCCCTCCGCTGGGACGGACGAGTGACGGTCCAACAGACGGAAGTGGTGAAACCCATGTACGACATCCTGGACCGGCTGGACTTCTCGCCCGACGGGACGATCCTGGCTTCCGGCGGCAGGCGCGGGACGACCAACGTCTGGAACCTGACGACCAACCGGGAACTTTACAAGTCGGCGTACGCGCTCCCGTTCGGCGACCCGATCGCGCCGGACGGCTCGTCCATTGTCATTCGCCAGACGGAAACCGCCCGCGTTACGATAACCGGCGAACACATCGTTGACGAGACCTACCGGCAGGTTGCGTTGTCGGGGACGTCCGTCGTTGGGGATCTTTCGGGGGCAATTCCGGGCGCGATGGTCAGTTATGCGCGCGAGGGAAGCGTGTTCGTCTCCGGGAATTTGAATCAATCAAAGACCTGGGATTACCTCAGCGGCTTTGAAACCTATTCCGGCGGGTATCCCCTGACGGGTTGTTACGTCACCACGTCGGACAACGACGGGGAAATACTTCAGATCACTTCATCCGCAGGGATATTGCCGAGGCTGGACGATCGCGCCCGAAACATTTGCGCCAGAAGCCTGGGGGCGACCCTGCCCGCCTTTTCCGGCGACCTGACACTGCTGGTCTTCATAAATTCCAACCGCCTCGTGGAAGGCTTCGATACGTCATCCAGGCAGACGTTGTGGACATACAGGCCCGAACGCGCGGTCGTCGTTCTCGCCGCATCGCCCGACGGTTCGATCATTGTCGTTGGGGATGAAAGCGGAAGATTGACATTTTTGAACGGAAGGGACGGAGGTTTCATACGCGAAATCGTTGGGAATTTCGGGGCGCTAAGGGCAATAAAGTTTTCGGACGACGGCGCAAAACTCGCCACTGCGGGCGACGACGGGACGACGCGCCTGTTCGGCGTTCCGGGCTCCCGGTAGCGTTGGCGGCATCACCATGAAAAACCTCATCGGCGCAACGATTGACCAGTATCAGATCCTCGTGAAGGTGCGGGAGACCGGGACGAGGAGTCTATTCCGCGCGTACGACCCGCGCACCCGTCAACACGTGGGCGTGGAGGTCGTCAAGGTCCAGGCGGTGGATCGCCCGGCGCTCCTGAACCTGCTGAACGAACAGGGGGACAGGAACGCCAAATTGAACCACCCGAACATCGCCCCCATGATCGCCTCCGGCATTCACGAGGACATGATCTACCTCGTTTACGACTTTTACCCAGCCCGCCCGTTGCGCCGTTTTTTCAACAGGAAGTATCCCTGGCATGAACTGGCGCGGGAACTGGTGTCGGTTTCGCAGGCGGCGGCGCACGCTCATCAAATGGGGATCTGTCACGGTTTTCTCAATCCGAACAGCGTCGTCCTCGACGATAAAAAAATCCCGATCCTCTTCGACTTCGGCTTCGAGCGCATCATCACGGATCACATCCTTGCCCGCGCACCGGGCGCGTGGATCAACAAATGGGGCTACGAATATTGCGCCCCCGAACAACTCAACGGCGCGCCGCCGGACGCGCGCAGCGACGTGTATTCCATGGGCGTGATCCTGCACGAGTGGATCGAAGGGGAAATCCCCTTGCTGGAGCAAACTCCCCTCGACACGCTGCGGAAAAGAAAATTCGCCGGGGAGAAGGACATCAAATTCGACAAGGACGTTCCGCCCGCCATTCAAACGATGATCGCAAAATGCCTGGCGGTGAACCCGGACGACCGATATCAATCCATGCAGGAGGCGGGGGTGATCCTGGCGCGCGGCGCGCTGGACCTGACCATCACCCGCTCCATGGTCAAAAAGCCGTTAGCAGTTCCAGCCGGGCGACCGACCCTGATCCGTCCCTGGGTGGGCGTGGGCTTGGTTTTGGTATTGGCTATCGGGGCTGGATTGGCTTGGGTCGGAGGAGCAGGTCAAAGGTCCGGTTTTGGAGGCGGGACGGAGACTTCACCCCCGGCCGCGGCGACGCCATCCAAAACGCTCAAGCCGACCGTCACGCCTGCCGCGACACACCCGGTCATTTCCCCCCCGACAACTGCCCCAACGCGGAAGCCCGCGAGCATTACCTTCCCTCTCTTCCAGGAAACGCCGGTCGGGTCTGTAAGCCGGGCGATCCAAACCGCCAACGTAAAGCAGATGATCCCGATCAGCGTGTGGGGCGTCGGCGATTTGAACGACTTGACCGTATCGCCGGATGGCAGGTATGTTGCCGCAGGCTCTTCGCGCGGTTTGTTCATCTTCGACCCGGGTACTCTCGAACTTCAAAAGTACATTGACACGTATTCCTGGGTGAGCGCCATCGAGTTTTCGCCGGACAGCGGCTTGATCGCCGCGGGAGACCGGGACGGTTTGATCCGCGTATGGGACACGGATACGTGGCGGGAGATCACGGAGACCGCGTACAGCGGTCACACCCTGGGCGTCCTCGACCTTGCGTTTTCCCCGGACGGGAAACGATTGGCGTCGGTCGCGCTGGATAACAATCTGATCCAATGGAACGTCGGCGCGAGGGAGAACGTCAAATCCGATCCGGTTCAGGTTCTGAGCGTAAGTTGCGTGACGTATTCATCGGACGGCAGTCGGGTCGTCACGGGCGGAGGCGATTTCAAGGTCAACGTATGGGACGTTGATAATCTTTCGCCGGTTCGCTCCATCACGTTTTCCTCCAAAGTGGTGGACCTCGCGAGCGTCAGGGACGCGCCGCTCATCCTCGTCGGCGGATCGGACAGGAGGGTGACGCTCGTGGGCATCGGAGACGCCTCCGGCAGTGAGACGCTGGGCAACCTGCAATTCCCGCTGACCGGAGTCGCGGCGTCCGCCGATGGAAAGACCTTTGCCGCCGGGGACATCAACGGCGGGATCTTCGTCTGGAACAGGGAGGGCGCCCAGGTCTGGCGGACGCAGGGGAACACACTCGGCGCGGTCGCAGGCAGCCTGGGCAGCGTTCATAACCTGGCTTTCGACCCGGATGGGAAGACGTTGTATTCGGCGCTGCGTAACGGGACATTGCGGGCATTGGACTCTTCGACGGGACAGGAACTCCGGCAGAATCAATCGCTGGACGCCCACGCCAATCGCTTCACGATCTCACACAACGGCAAATACCTGATCTCGCAGCACGATTACAACACGGTCAAGATCTGGGAGATTTCGAACGGCAGTCTCGCGCATCAATTGAGCGGCGAGATCGAGACCGGCAATCCGTTTTCGCAGGACGACCGGTATTTCGCCCTCAGCACAGACCCGTCCACGGTCAAGGTGTTTTCGACGAACGGCTGGGGGGAGGTCCATACCTTCAACGGGCATCAGAAGGTGGAGGCAATTCAATTCGTCCAGGGCGATACGCAGGTCGCCGCGGGATACGATCAGGTTATCCGTTTGTGGTCCATGTCCAGTGGGCAGCAGTTGAAGACGAAAAAGCAGTTCAGCGGAAGCGGCTGTTCGAATTATCTCGACCTGAAGGACAAACCCGTTTTGTCCATCACCAATTACCAGTTCGTTTTGACCGGCGTTCAAAACCGATCCATGTTGTGCAACTTCAACAAGGCGGATTTCATGAAGGCGTTTTACGTGGACGACCTCAACGGGCGGCTGGTCTATGGCGGGAACAGCCAGTTGGTCGCCCTGCTCTCGGAGAGCAACACGCGGGAAATGTCCGGGGTCAATCTGCGGAACGTGGTCAGCGCCGCCATCAATCCCGACGGCGATCTGCTCGCCGCCGCCTACGACGACAACACGATCCACTTATGGGACGTTTCCACACGCCAGGAGGTCATATCCCTGTTCGGTCACACCGGTTCGATCACGGACCTTCGGTTCACCCCCGATGGAATGTTCCTGATCTCCTCTTCGCTCGATGGGACGATCCGCCTGTGGGGCGTTCCCAAATAAAGGTCAAAAGGTTGAGCTTCGATGAACGACGTATTCGGGAAAAAACTGGGACAGTACGTCCTGCTGGAGCAACTCGGCGAAGGCGGGATGGCAAAGGTATTCAACGCGCTCGACACCCGCGTGGAAAGCAACGTGGCGATCAAGGTCATCCTGCCGAACAAACGGAGTTCGCAAGTGTTCCTCGAGCAATTCCAGATGGAAGCCCGCGCGTTGGCGAATCTGACTCATACGAACATTGTGAAAGTCCTGAATTACGGCGTCGAAAACGAACAGCCTTACCTGGTCATGGAATTCGTCGCCGGGGGAACGCTCAAGGAGGCGATGAATCAGAAGATCCCCTGGCAGACCGCGGCGGCGATCCTGGCGCCGATCGCGCGGGCGCTGGAATACGTCCATCACCAGCAGATCGTCCACCGCGACGTCAAGCCCTCCAACATCCTCCTCCAGGAGGACTTCCGCCCGATGCTCTCCGACTTCGGCATTTTGAAACTTCTCGAAACGAAGGAGGAAAAGGTAAGTTCCGCCATCGGCGTGGGAGTCGGCACGCCCGAATATATGTCCCCGGAGCAGGGAATGGGCAAGGAGGTGGATTTCAAGGCGGACATCTACTCCTTGGGGCTGGTCTTCTACGAAATGGTGACGGGCAGAAAACCTTTCACAGCCGATTCGCCGATGGCGATGGTGTTGAAACACGTCACCGACGAACTTCCCCTGCCCACGACGTTCGACAGACGGCTTCCGAAATTCGTGGAACTGGCGATCCTGCGCGCCGTGCAAAAGAAGCCGGAAGACCGCTACGCAAGCATGGGAGAGTTCGCGGACGTGTTGGAGATGATCGCGCTGGGAGAGAAAGCCCCCGAGGAAAAGATCGTCAAACTCGCCCGGAAGAGGAATAAGAAACTGAAATACCTCCCCGCCATCCTGCTGACCGCATTGCTGGCGATCGTCGTGGGCGCGTCCGTGTGGGGATACAACCAGTTCTATCGTGTCCCTCAACCCACCGCCCTGCCCGACGTCCCGCCTGTCGGAGTCGCTTCTGCGATCGCGACGAATACCGCCGCGCCCATTGCAGAGACGAAAACCGGTCAGACTCCCGAACCGGCTGAGACGCTCGTCCCGACGACTCCTCCGCCCCCCGATCTATCGTCCTCTGTCGCCCTGTTGGGAACGCCTCTACCCGTCAACCGACCGAGCCAGCCAGTGGAAATCGCCCGCTGGGGCATCGGCGGCGTGAACGTCGTTGCCTGGTCGCCGGACGGGGACACGATCGCATTGGGAACGTCCAGCGGAATCTTCCTGTACCGCGCGCGGGAAAAGGATCCCTATCTTTTCATTGACACGAAATTCAACGTCGTGGCAATGACATTCAATCCCGATGGGAGCGAGATCGCCGGCGGCTCCCCCGACGGGGACGTGAGTGCCTGGAACTCCGCGTCTGGAAACCTCGAACGAAGTTTTTCCTATAAAACACCCGCTTCGGACCGTATCGCCACCTCCCCATCCCGTTTCGTGACCGCCCTCTCCTATTCCTCGAACGGAAAAAATATCGCGGTGGGATTCCAGAACGGGACGATCAATTACTTTTCCGTTGACCAGCGTTCCGTCCTGCTAGCGGTTGACGAGGTTCCCGCCGTCGAAGATCTGGTCGTGAGCGGGGACGGCAGGTTCATCTACGTCAGCAACGGAGGGAGTACCATCTCCGTGTGGGACATTCAGGCGCAGAAAAAGACCCTGGAACTCAACAACCCGACCCCGATCAGCAAATTGGGCATGTCGAGGGACCGTCAATACCTGCTCGGCGGGGGCGTCGCAAATTCCGTCTACGTATGGGACCTGTTCGAGCAAAGGCACATCACCAGTTTCGTCAACCTGGGAGGCGCCGCCGCTGCCTTCGATTTCTCCTACGACGATAAATACGTTGCCCTCGGCGTCAATACCGGGGAGGTCAGGGTCTTTGCCATGCCGGGCAGCGAAGACTATTCCAAGACCCACCTGCCGCTGCAGATCATCAAGGGATACGACGATCCGATCCAGACCGTCGCGTTCTCGCCGAACCAACTGGTCGTCGCCGCCGGAAACTGGGAGGAGGGATTGAAACTGTGGGACGCCCTGACCGGGGAATCCATCTTTTCGCTCGACCAGAGCATGCGCGCTATCCACGAGATCCATTTTTCCGCGGACGGCTCCTGGCTGGCAACCTCCCACGACGATGCGACCGTCCGCATCTGGCGGCTCGCGTCCGCGCAGCTGGCGTATCAGGTGGACGGAACCCTGCCGAAAGGCAACCCCTTCTCGCCGGACAACAAATACCTTGCGACCGTCCATTCTCCGGGCAGGAACAAGCCGGATGCGGTGCAGGTCGTGGAACTCGCCACAGGGAATATCGTCGCCGACCTGCCCGGATACCCTCCAAAAGCCTTCGTCCAATTTACAGACGACTCGAAACTGCTCATCGCAGGAACCGCTTATCAGGCAAACATCTGGGACGTCGCCACCTGGGAACAGATCAAATCGAGCGGCGGACCCACCGCCGGCTGCGGGCAATTCTTCACACCCCAGAACAAACTGCTGACGGTCATCTCCAACGCGGGCATCCTGTTTTCATACGCGCAGAACATACAGGATATGTGCGGGACCAGAATCGAAGGCGCAACCATGATGTACTACTTCCCCGAACGGAACCGGTTGCTCTTCGTTCTGGGAAACGGCTCCGTCTGGCTTGGGAATAAGGACTCATTCGATATTTCGAGGAAAAGGTTTCCCGCCCCGTACCCCCTGCCCGGCGAGATCTTTTTAGCCGGAAATCAGGAAGGCGGCTGGTATGCCTACGTCGCCGGCAACAAGGTGCAGGTCAGGAACGTGAGCAGCTCCGCGAACACAACGATTGACAACCAGGACGATTATCACTACCGGGCCGCCTTCCTCCCCGGGCAAAAATTGTTCGCCCTCGGGTCGAAGTACGGCTCCATTCACATCTGGACGCTGCCGTAAGAGAGAGAACGCATGGACGAGATCAGGATCGGCTCGCGCATCAACCGTTACGAAATACTCGAATCCGTTCACCGGTCCGAGTTGATCGGCATTTACAAGGCGTACGACACCAAACTCGAACGCAACGTATTCCTGAAAACCATCCTGCACTCCGCCGACTACTCGCAGGAAGCCGTGGATTACTTCCTCGCTGAATCGAGATCGCTCGCCAAAATGTCGCATCCCAACATCGCCAAGGTGCTGGACTTCGGCTACGAAAACGGACAGTTATATCTCGTCAGCGAATACGTCGCCGGCAAACCGCTTTCGGAATTGATGACCCAGCCCATCCCGTGGCAGGAGGCGGTCCAGATCCTTTTGCCCCTCACCGAAGCCCTCGAACACGCGCACAGCAAGGGCGTCATCCACAGGGACCTCAAACCCGACAACATCATCATCAACGCGGACAACCAACCCATCCTCAGCGACTTCAGCCTGATGCGCATCATCGAGGAGGAGGAGACGCGCGACATGACCGGAACGAACGTCGGCTTGGGCTCCCCAGCCTACATCTCCCCCGAACAAGGCAAAGGGCTGACCGTTGACTTCCGCTCCGACATCTACTCGCTGGGCGTGATCTTCTTCGAAATGGTCACCGGGCGAAAACTCTTCTACGCCTCGAGCAGCATGGAGATCGTCATCCAGCATATCATGGCAGACCCGCCAAAACCCAGGAGCATCCTCCCCAGCCTGCCGCGCTCCATCGAAGAGATCATCCTGAACGCATTATCGAAGGATCGCGACAAACGCTACCAGACCATGAGCGAATTTGCCGACGCGTTGAAAGCCGTCGTGCAGGCAATGACCGAAGCCAAAAAGCCCGGCTCCCGCCCGAGGGTATCGCCCATGCTCGCCGGCATTTCGGCTTTGGGGATCGTCCTCATCATCGCGGGCGCCTTCTGGATATTCGGCAACCGGGAGGCGACTTCGCCTGGACCGGACTCCGCTTCGGCGACCGCCCCCGCGCCTGCCCTGACCGCCCAAGCCACATCCACGCCGACAGCGACTCCCCCCGTCGCGATCACAAAGACCCTCGTCAACACGCCGGACGAATCCGCCTCACGCATTACACTACCCTCCATCCCCGTTCTGCCCGGAAGCGCCCTGCCGACAGGAACAGGCGCGCTCGATGCAGGCAGCGCCGTTTCCATCGTGGAACTTGCCCGCTGGGGAACCCCGAGAATTGACAAATTCGAATTCATCCAAAACGACGCGCTCCTTCTCGCGGCGACGAGCGCGGGCGTTTACTACCTCGACCCGCGCGACCTCTCGTACCGATATTTCTTCGACACCGAAGGCGCGCTCACAACGCTGGCCGTCTCCCAGGACGGCGAATGGGTCGCCACCGGCGACGACAAGGGAACCGTCGCCATCTGGAACGTCCTCGATGGGAAGCGGCTGTATCGTCTCGAAGGAGCCGCGCAACGGATCGAACTCCTCGAGCTCTCGCCCGACAAGTGGAAACTGGCGTTCACCGACTCCAACAACAGAATTCACCTGTGGAACCTGAGACAGGATTTGCATTATCCCTTCGAAAGAAAACACCTGTTGAAGATCAACCGCATCGCGTTCACCGCCGACGGCAATACCCTCCTCAGCGGCGGCGACGATTTCAAAATATACATCTGGGATGTCTCCAGCGGGGATTCGGAAACCAGCATCACCGCCGACCAGAAGATCATTGATTTCGACCTTTCGTCCGACGACCAATACCTGGCAGCTTCCCTCAACCGATCCAATGCCACGATTCAGATCTGGGACTGGCGCGCGAAGGCGGTCACGAACACGATCACAGACGCAAGAAACGTAATCCCTTTCAGCCACGTCGCCTACCTGCCGAACGGACAAAACATCGTGACGGGTTCCGCGGACGGGATCGTCCGGGTGTGGAACGCCCTCGGCACGGACAAGATCTGGGAAACGCCCTCCACCGACCAGAACGGAAACCCCATCGAACGAGACCCGGTCAAAACGATTTCCATCTCGAGGCGCGGAACGCGGTTCGCGGTCATGTTCGAGAACGGACTCGCGGAGGTCTGGGACCTGGTCGGGCAAACCCGGGAAACTTCGCAGGATTTCACCTACGAAGAAATCAAGCGCGTCGTCGTTTCACCCGACGACCGCCTCGTCGTATTCCAGGGCGGCGATTCCTTTGTGGAGATTCTCTCGACCGGCAACAGCGCCGAGAACGCGCGCATCCCCGGCGTACTGCCGCGTGGAAACCCGATATCGCCGGACAGCCGGATGATCGCGGTCAGATCGAGCGACTTGAACCTATACGCCTTGTCCCCCACTGATCCGGCCTCGCTCTTTACGTTGTACGATTTCCCGGTCAACGGCTCGGTAAACTACACGTCGGAGGGCAGCCTCCTCACCGCATACGCGGGCGGCATTCTCAAGTATTGGTCAATATCGTCCGGGTTGGAGTTGAATCCAAGCCTCACGCGAAGAGAATCGCGCTGCCTCGTCATCTTCCGCAGAGACGACAGTTTCCTCTCGGCAAGTTCGGAGATCGGCGTGATCTACGCCAGCGACAACCTGGGCTCCTTCTGCCAGATCACGCGCGGACCCAGGACCACATCCGAAAAGTTTTTACCTGATGGAAGTATAATTGTCCTGGCTTCGGGAAACCAGGTCATTCAGTTATGGGATCAACGCACCGGCGGGCAAAGAACCGAGATCGAAAGCCTAGCGCCCGGCGGGATTCTGGACGCGGCGATTTCGGCGGATGGAAAACTCCTGGCAGCCGCTTCCGGCGGCGGAACAATCGAAATTTACGATCTGGAATCGCATGACCTTTTGAAAAGCCTCGATCTTAAGACCGGCGCCATTTACCACGTCGCATTTTCCAACGACGGGAAATACGTCGTTGCAGGCTCGGCAGACGGAACCGTCAGGTTCTTCGGACTCCAACCATAAGGGAGACTATCGCATGGATTTGACAGGAAAGAACATAGACCGCTACAAGGTGGTCAGCGAACTTGGCAGGGGCGGGATGGCGGTCGTATACCGGGCGATTGACACGATGCTCGATCGCAACGTCGCCATCAAGGTCATTCTTCCCGAAGGCGGGAACACCGAAAAGTTCGTCAGGCGCTTCAAAAGGGAGGCGAAAACCCTGGCGAATTTATCCCATCCGAACATCGTAAAAGTGCTGGACTACGGCGAGTTCGAGGGGAATCCCTATCTCGTCATGGAATACATTTCGGGCGGGGCGCTCAAAGCAAGCATGGGCAAGCCCATCCCTTACGCGGAGGCGGCGGCGACCCTCGTCCCCATTGCGCGCGCCCTGCATTACGCCCACCAGCAAAAGATCGTTCACAGGGACGTCAAACCGGAAAACATCCTCATCAACGAATCCGGTCAACCCATGCTCTCCGATTTCGGGATCTTGAAACTGGTTGACGTGGAGGAAAGCCGCGGGCTGACCGGAACAGGCCGGATCGTCGGCACGCCCGCCTACATGTCCCCGGAACAGATCCGCGGCCGGGAAATTGACGGGCGCGCCGATATCTATTCCCTGGGGATCGTGTTCTTCGAGATGATCACCGGCAGAAAGCCCTACAACGCCGGCACGCCCATCGAACTGTCCATGCAGCATCTTCACGACCCGATCCCCAAGGCAAAACAGTTCGTGCGCGATCTTCCCGCAGAGGTGGAGCAGGTCATCGTCAAATCCATGGCGAAGAGCCCGGAAGACCGCTATCAATCCATGCTTGCCCTCGTGCAGGACCTCGAAAAGTTGAGCGGCGCGTCCGAACGGATTACAGCCGAGAGGCGCGCGGTCAGGGATGAGGAAACGGCAGGAAAAAAACAAAAGAGATCCTATCTGCCGGCGTTCATTGCCGCGTCCCTCCTCGTCGTGATCGGCATCGCGACCGTTCTGTTCGGAGAGGATATCCTGGGCTTTATCGGTCAGGGCGACCCGCCCGCCGTCGCAGCGACCGGGACGAGCGCGAACGCCGTCATCCCTATCCAGCCACCAACGAACACAAAGCCGCCGCCAACGCGGGCGAACACCCCGCGCCCATCCGCCACGCCAACCGTCTTCGTTATCAGGACGTTCACCCCGACTGGGTTGCCGGATACTGGCATCCAGCCATCCAACGCCGGTCAAGTCGCCGAGGTCAGGCGGGTGGACAGGATCTCGGTAATCAGGATGGATTGGGTCGAAAACGGGAACTGGCTCATCAACGCCGGTTCCAACGCGCTCTCCTTTATCAACCCCGACTCCGCATCCGTCGAACAACGGATCAACCTGCCGGGCGACATCCCGCTTTCCCTGGGCGTCGCCTCGACGGACGGCAAGGTTTACGTCCTGGTCAACGCCGGTATTCGGGTGGTGAACATGCAGACCTTCAAGATACTGGACACGTTCACCGTAACTGGCGGGGCGAACAGCCTCGCTGCCTCGCCGGACGGCAAGTTGCTGGCGTTGGGAATATCCGATAACAAGGTCCAGATCCTGAACGCGAGCGACGGAAGCGTCCGCCGCAGCCTGAGGAGCAATTACGGAGGCTGGTCAGTCGCCTTTTCCCCCGATTCCAAACTGGTCGTCGGCGGAACGTCCCAGGGCATGTTGATGTGGGAGACCGATACCGGTTTGTGGCTGCCCGTTCTGGGCGGGGAGTCCACGACCATCAAAAGCCTGGTCTTCTCGAACGACGGGACGATGCTGGCGGGCGGAGGCAACGGCGTCGTCTTTATCTGGGACGTCGCGGGCGGCAACCTCAAATTCCAGAAAACCGGCAATTTTGGCGACGTGAACAGCCTCGACTTTTCGCCGGATGACTCGATGCTGGTTTCCGGTTCCGAAGACGGCATGGTCAGGCTTTGGAACGCCGCCTCCGGCGCGCTCATTCGGGAACTGACCGGTCACACCAGCCAGATATTCGGCGTCTGCTTTTCGCCCGACGGGAAATTCATTGCCTCGGGCGCAAACGAAGGAAGCATCCGTATATGGGGATTGCCGTAACCGCACAAGGATCGGCAATACGGAAACGACAGCGCGTAGAGGAGAATGCACTCGATGAAAAAGATCCGTCCCGCAAGGCTTGGCGCGCTCATCGCGCTCCTGGCTGTGCCGCTATTCGGTTCGATCCACGCGCTGGCGCAATCAACGATTGACCTGACCGTGCATTACGTCGAGGGCGTCCCGGCGCAGGACGAGATCGCCTACGACGTGAACGTGTTCCTCTCGGTTTTCGACGGTTCCGGCAACCCGGTGCGCGACCTGACCACCGATTCCATCACCGCCGCAGAGGATTCACAAAAGGTCGAACTTCGAAACCTGAGGCTGGCGGACGAGCCCATTGCCATGATACTGGTCATGGATACCAGCGGGAGCATGTCCGGTCCCAAGATCGCCGATGCAAAGGCAGCCGCATCCAATTTCATCGGCGGGATGGAAGAAAACGACCGCGCCGCGATCATGACCTTCGACGACAACGTCAAACTGCAGATGGACTTTACCGCGAACCGCGCGGACATCCGCGATCGCCTCGCCCGCATTGACGCCTCGCCCGGATCGGGTACCTGCCTGCACGATGCGGCGTACCAGGCGGTCCAACTCGCCTCCACGCTTCCCTTCGGACGCCGGGCTGTGATCCTGTTTACTGACGGCGTGGACGAAACCGCGAGCGGCGGAAGAACGTGCAGCATTCACACTCTTCAGGATGTGGTGGAACTCGCCTCACAGGGCGGGACGCGCACCCCGATCTACGCCCTCGGCCTGGGCAACCGCATTGACGAGAAGTCCCTCCAACGCGTCGCCGAACTGACCGGGGGACGATACATCTACGCGCCCGATTCCTCCCAACTCGAAGAGGTGTTCCAGACCCTCTCGGATCAGTTGCGTTCGCAATACGTCCTCTCGTACAAATCCTTCGCCGCGCCGGGGGCGCACACCCTGGCGGTCAGCGTCAATCATTTGGGCGCGCAGGACAGCGATACGCGGAATTTCCTCCTGCCCGCCCTCCCAGCCCGCGTCACCATCCTTGCCCCCGCGGATGGCGGCACGGTCGGCGGTTCTGTGAAGGCTGTGGCTTCCATATCCGGTCAGGGAACCGCCATAGACCGCGTCGAATTCGAGATCAACGGCGAAGTTGTGGGATCGGACGACGCCACTCCCTACGAACTGGAAATTGACCTGCTCCCATACGAGCCCGGCGCGCTGACGTTATCCGCGGTCGCTTACGACGAGACCCATGCAGAACTGGCGCGCGCCTCGATCAACGTGATACGCGCGGCTGCCACAGCGGTTCCGACAACTGTGGTGATCGGACCAACTCCCACGCCCACGCTGCAAACGGATAACACGATATTGATCGTGGGCGCAGGCCTCGGCGGCTTGGGATTGGTCACGATCCTTTTGCTTGCGCTCATGCTTGCCCGTCAAAGGAGACAGGAAAAAGGCGGCGCGGCTGCGGAGACCGCGGCGCAGACCTCCAGAGCGGCGTATCGGGAGAAAGATGCCGATCGGACGGTGGACAGTTGGGAGGGCGGTTCCGAGGCGTTCGGCATGTTGACCGTCGAAGCCAGCGACGATCCCTCCATGATCGGTCATCGCTTCGAGATTTCAGCCTCCCTGACGACCCTCGGGCGAAGCGCCGACAACGACATCAATTTCCCAAAGGACAACCCGGTCTCGCGCCGCCATGCGGAGATCTTCGAACGGAATCGCAGCCTCTTCATCCGTGAAGTGGAGGCGATGGATTCGTCCGGCGAATACAGACCTCCGAAGTATGGAACGTTCGTGAACGAGGTTCCCCTGGGCGCGGAACCGGTCGGGTTGAAATCCGGGGATGAGATCCGCCTGGGCAAGCGCGCGCGGTTGAAGTTCGAAGCGTACGAACGCGCGGGCGAGAGCGATGCGTTGACCTTCGACGATATGACTTTCGGCGACGATCCGGATAAAACGGTGGATCAATCCTAGGCGCGCGCGAAGCGCAGAGTTCCAATGAGCATCCATCAGGAGCAGGTTCAATTCGAGATCGGCTTTGCCACCGACGCGGGGCGCAAGCGGAGCGGCGAGCCGAACCAGGATGCCCTGGAGGCAATCCTGCCGGAACCGCGCGGCAGGTGGCATCCGCCGCTGCTCATCGTCGCGGATGGGTTGGGGAAACACATGGGCGGGGCGCTCGCGAGCAAACTGGTCGTCCAGGCGTTCAAGCGGGAATTTGTCAACGCCGCGCATCCCACGGATTACCTTCCGTTGTTGGAAAGGTGCGCGCAAAAGGCGCATCAGGCGGTGCGGATGCAGGGCGCAAAGGATGAAAAACTGGCGAACATGGGAAGCACTGTCGTCGCGGCGACGCTTTTTCGGGGAATGCTTTACGTGTTGAACGTGGGCGACAGCCGGGCTTACGTTTTGCGGGGAGAGAAGATGATCCAGGTGAGTCAGGATCAGAGCTGGGTGGCGATGCAGGTGAAGGCGGGCATCCTCACGGAACAGGAAGCCCGCACGCATCCCAGCCGCAACCGCCTGAATATGGCGATCACCGCCAGAAGGACCGAGATCAAGCCCTACCTTGCAAAGGAAAAACTGGAAAGGGACGATATCGTCGTGTTGTGTTCCGACGGCTTGTGGGGAGTGATCCCCGAGACGCTTATTTGGGCGGCTGCCAGCGAACTTCCGCCGAAGGTCGCGGTGAAGAAACTGGTCTCGCTGGCGAACCGCAGCCAGGGGCCGGATAATATTTCCGTCATCGTCGCCCGTCAGGTCGCATCCGACCGCAAGACCGCGTCCAAACCGCCGGGACGCGAAAGCGCTGAGTTCGAATAAAATACCAAGTCGTTGAGGAGGTTTGCGTGTCGTTTACCATAGGCGAATTCGTCGGTCCTTACGAGATCATCGAGGAGTTGGGGCGCGGGGGGATGGCGACCGTTTACAAAGCCCATCACGCCTCCCTCGATCGGTACGTCGCCATAAAGGTCATGGACGCCGCCATGAGTAGCGAGACCGATTTCATCGAGCGGTTCAAGCGCGAAGCCAGGGCGATCGCGAGGCTGGATAATCCCCACATCGTCCCGGTGTACGACTTCGACGAGCACAAGGAACGGCCGTATCTGGTTTTGAAGTTCATTGACGGGCAGACGCTGGGGGCGCGCATGAAGGCGTCGCCTCTTGCGAGAAACGAAGTGCTGGAGATCGTTACGGCGGTGGGAGGCGCGCTGCAATACGCGCATAAACAGGGCATCCTGCATCGCGATATCAAACCGTCCAACGTGCTGCTGGCGAGGGATGGGAACGTCTACCTGACGGACTTCGGCCTGGCAAGGATGCTAGAAAGCAGTTCGAGCCTCACCGGCGACGCGATCATCGGCACGCCTCATTACATCTCGCCCGAACAGGCGCTCAACTCCGAACTGGTTGACGAGCGCACCGACATCTATTCGTTCGGGGTGATGATCTATGAAATGGTCACGGGGCGCGTGCCGTTCGAGTCCGACACAGCCTTCTCGGTCATCGAGGATCATTTATACACGCCCCCGCCCCCGCCATCGTCCATACGCCCCGATCTGTCCTTCGAGGTGGAGGATGTGATCCTCAAGGCGCTTTCCAAGAAAAGCAGCGACCGCCACAACACGGTCGCGGAACTCGTCAAGGCGTTCAAACAGGCGTGGGGCGTCCCCGCCGCCGATAGGGGGACAGCCGCCTCTTCGACCCTGGACGCTGTACCGGGCGTCCCCATATTCCTTGCCGAAAACGGGAAAACGTTCACGCTCTCCGCGGAGAGGGTCGTGATCGGCAGGAACAGTTCGTCGAAGAACGTCCTGAACGACATTGACCTGACAGGTTTCGACCTCAAGAAGATCGCTTCGCGCCGCCACGCGATGGTCCTTCGCAGGAACGACGCGTTCCTGTTGTATGATACGGACAGTAGGAATGGCACGTTCGTAAACGGAAGGAGGCTTTCTCCGCGCGAGCCTCACGCATTGCAGCCTGGGGACGTCGTGGAGTTCGGGGCGGGCGGGGTCAGGTTTACTTTCGTGCGGTAGAGGCGTTTCGCTCATTGGGGGAAATAGGTTTCCATGACCGCCGCCAGCATGACCTCCAGCGGGGTGGATACGTCCAGGGTGAGCGCGCCCGGCGGTTCTTCCAAATCCCGGAATTGACTCTGAAGCATTCGCGGTTTCATGTAATGCCCGCGGCGTGCGGACATGCGCGCGCGGATCAGATCATACGATCCCTTGAGGTGGATGATCGCAACGTCGTCGATTCCGTCCAGCAGGCGCGTTCGGTATTTTTCCTTGAGCGCGGAACAAGCCAGTACGGGGCGACGATCCGCTTTCAGCGTGGAGACAAGCCGTTCGTGAAGCGCATCGAGCCAGGGGGCGCGGTCCGAATCGTCGAGTGGAATCCCAGCGGACATTTTGGCGAGGTTCGCGGGAGGGTGGTAATCGTCCGCGTCCAGAAAATCCCATCCCAGGGCGAGGGCGAGCGCCCGACCGAGGGTGGTCTTTCCAGACCCGGAAACCCCCATGATAAGAAAACCGACCGGCGGCATGCGTTGATTCTACGCTTCTTCCGGCGTTCCGGGAGCGAAGAGGCGGAAAATGGTAACAGTAATCATCGCGCAATATAATGGTTGTCATATTGCGCCCATCGAAAAACCAACCTACAATTACGGTTGACATACCAAATTTTGGAACGTCGAACGCGCAGGCAAACCGAAGCCGGAGCGGCTTCCGCCCGTATCAAAAAACCGAGACGACAAACAGGGAGACCCATGATCCACCCCCAAAAGACCAAACGAACTGAAACCATCATAACCGCCGCCATCCTGTCCGCCCTGATGTGGTTCCTCCTCGCGGCGACGTCCGCGCGGGCGCAGGGCGAGACCGCTGTTGCGCGCGCGATCCTCTTCTACTCGCCTTCCTGCGGGCATTGTCAATACGTCATCGAGGAAACCCTGCCCCTTTTGAGGGAACAATACGGCGAACAACTCGAGATCATCGGTGTGGACATCAGCATGCCTCAGGGACAGGCTTACTTTCTATCGGCGCTGGAAATGTTCGATCTCGAAAGCGCCGGCGTCCCCTTCCTCGTCATCGGAGACGAATATCTGGTCGGCTCGGTGGATATCCCGCAAAATTCCCCAACCCTGATCGAAAAAAATCTCGCGCAGGGCGGGGTGGATTGGCCCAACATCCCCGGCTTGCGTGATGCGATCCGCGCCGCGCAAACGCCTTCCCAGCCCACTTCGCCCTCCGCCGCTTCGCTTCCCACAGGGACGCCCGATCCCGGCCTCCTCGAGCCGAACGTCCCGCCCGGCGGTTCCCTCGCCCTCCCCGACAAAACCGAATTGACCGCCTGGCAACGCGTGGCGCTCGACCCGCTTGGGAACGGGATCGCCATCGCCACGCTCGTTTTGATGGTCGCCGTAGTCGTTGGCGCGATACCCGCATATCGAAACATCCCCGACGCGCCTCTAACGGGACTTTCGCAATGGCTCATTCCGATACTCAGCGTCATCGGGCTGGGAGTGGCAGGCTACCTCGCCTACGTGGAGCTAACCAATACCGACGCAGTTTGCGGACCTGTGGGAGATTGCAACACCGTCCAGCAAAGCAAGTACGCGCGCCTGTTCGGCGCGCTTCCCATCGGCGTACTCGGCATATTCGGATACCTTGCCATCCTGATCAGTTGGGGCATTGCCAAAACACGACGCGGGCGCGCCGCCGATCCCGCCAAAGCCGCGCTGCTTGGGTTGACGACCTTTGGGATCGCCTTCTCGATCTACCTCACGTTCCTCGAGCCGTTCGTCATCGGCGCGACCTGCGCCTGGTGCGTCACGTCCGCCTTCCTGATGACCGCGCTCTTCATCCTTGCGTTGAGGGAATCGAAAGGCGCCATCCTGCGATTGACCTCGCCGCATTCCCGCCGGAAGACTTCGCGCAAAAGGTTCTGACGCAATTCGTTCATGGATCTCATCGAACGGCTTTCGAGCATCCACCGCGAAAGATTTGGGATTCCCCCGCTTCACGTCGTCCGCGCGCCGGGCAGGGTCAACCTGCTCGGCGAACACGTGGATTACAACGACGGGTTCGTCCTCCCTGCCGCGATTGACCGCGCCGCTTACATCGCCTTCTCCCCGACGACTGCGCCTCATTCCACGCTCGAGGCTGTGGACTTCGACCAACAAGCTTCGATCTCCGCCGAAACCCTCCCGACCAAAACTCAAACCGACGCCTCGCCCCTGCCCGAATGGGGATTGTATCCCGCAGGCGTGATGTGGGCGTTGCTCGAGGCGAAGATTCCGGTTGTGTCCATGAACGCCGTCTACGCTTCGAACGTGCCGCGCGGCGCGGGCTTGAGTTCCTCCGCTTCGGTGGAAATGGCGTTCATGCTCGCCTGGCAAACCCTCGGCGGCTGGGACCTGCCCCCCATGCAACGCGCCCTGCTCGGGCAAAAAGCCGAGAACCAATACGTCGGGGTCAATTGCGGCATCATGGATCAGTTCGCCTCCGTATGCGGCGTCGAAAACAAACTGCTCCTGCTCGATTGCCGCTCGCTGGAATGGAAGACCATTCCCCTGCCCGAAACTGTTTCCATCGTCGTTGCGGATACGGGCGTGCGGCGCAAATTGACTTCGGGAGAATACAACGATCGTCGCGCCGCGTGCGAAGAGGCGGCGCGATTATTGCAGCGGGATCTGCCTCACGTCAAGTCCCTGCGCGACGTGAGCGTGAAAGAGTTCGATCGGCTGGCGAAAAAACTTCCAGCGGAGATCGGGAGGAGGGCGCGTCACGTTGTGGAGGAGATCGGGAGGGTGGAGCAGGCTGAGACGTTGTTGGAAGCGGGGGAGGTTGGGAATTTCGGCAGGCTGATGAACGAGTGTCACGTCAGCCTGCGGGACTTGTACGAAGTCTCGTGTCCCGAACTGGATGCGATGGCGGAGATCGCGCAATCGCTCGAGGGGTGTTACGGCGCGCGGCTCACGGGCGCGGGATTCGGCGGCTGCACGGTCAACCTGGTAGCGGACGAAACCGTTGAAACCTTTATCCGTGAACTGGCGAATAGATACGAATCAAAGACGGGTCTTCGCCCGGAAATCCACCTCACCCGCGCCGCCAACGGTGCGGAGTTGGTGGAATAAGGTCCCCTCACCCCCACTTCAAGATCGAGACGCCGGCGAGAAATCGCAGGACCGCGAACAAAATCAACGCGCTGGACAGGCCGATGCCGGTTGCAATGGCGGAACCGCCGAGCGAACCGGCAAGGATGCCGATGTTGAGAACGACGATATACAGGGCAAGGTGGGCGGGGCGGTCGTGCGGCGGGATGCGTTCGAGCATGTAGTTCGCGTACGCGCCGTTGGTCCACGCCCAGGTGAAACCGCCGACCAGCGAGATGGCGTAAAACTGCCAGATCTGCGTGGAGAACGCCAGCAGGAACGGATAGAGCGCCATGCCTGCCACGCCGAAGCCGGTCACCCTTTTGTGACCGAGGCGATGCGCGATGCGCCTGAATTGCATCGAGCCGAGGAGCATCGTCAGATAGTAGAGCGCGGTGCCGATGCCGATGTGGTCGTCGTTGAGTCCCAGCACGCGGACGTTATACAGCGGATAGACCGGGGTCGTGATATTGTGCGTGAAGTGGAACGCCAGCATCGCGAGCAGGACGCGCTTGAAGGGCGTGGATAAAATGTCGAGGCGCAGGGCGGAGGTCAGGCCGCGGGGAGAGGAGGCTGGTTTGTCAGGATCAGGCGCGGGGTCGGTTCGAAGCGCAGGTTCGTTGTCCTGCAAGGGTTTTACAAAATAGAGGTGAAAACTGCTCATCGCCGCGCCGAACGCCCCGATCCCGAAGACGATCTGGTAGCCGATGGGAAACGATACGGTGTTGAGAATGTATCCGCTGAGGAGCGACGTAAGGATGAAGGACGTCGCGAGCATGGCGTTGCGGATGCCGGCAACGTGGGCGCGGTATTGCTCCGGCACGGCTTCGGCGAAGAGGGCGTTGAAACCGACGCCGAGCGGCGTAAGCGGGATCGCCATGAGAAAGGTGATGACGATGATGGCGACGATCTGACCCGCGTCGTCGAACAGTTGGGGCAGGAAGATGAACGGGATGAAACCGACGCGATAGGCGACCGACGACCAAAAGATGGCGCGTCCCGTATGACGCTTTTTGAGCCAGCGCCCGGCGGGGATGGCGAGGAAGAGGTTGACCATGGCGGACATCGCGCCGATCAACCCGATCTGCAAGCCCGTTGCGCCGATGCGCGTGGCATAGATGATGAGGAAGTTGATGACCGAGCCGCTCAACACGCCGTACCAGGCAATGTCGAGGTAGAGGTGCAGGAAGTTGGAGTGATATTCGGGGGGAATATCTGATTGTTTGAATAGTCTCGAGATTCTTGAGAACATGGCGGGCGGTATTATATACGCGATCTATGATAAGAGCATTTGGGATTTGCCGCCACCGACGAACAAAGATGAAAGGGATTTACGAGCGGGAGACGGCAAAGGATGTGAGGAGCTCCTCACATCCTTTTTTGTCACGGCGGGAGGGTCGCGTTACGGTCTTACTTCGAGAACGCTTCCACCAGCTGCTTGATATGGACGACGCCGTCGAAGCCTGCAAGTTCTCCCTTGCGCAATTCGGCTTTCTCTCCATCGAGGTCGCCGAGGGACGAGACGATCACATCGCCCGCGTTCACGTCCTCTTTTTCGGTGTAATGGTTGGTGGTGACGATGGTTTTCAGCCCGGCGGCTTTGGCGGCTTTCACGCCGTTCTTGGAGTCCTCGACCACGAAAACTTCCTCGGGTTTCAGATCCAATTTGGAGAGCGCGAGGTTGTAGATCTCCGGGTCCGGTTTCTTGTTCTGGACCACGTCGCCCGCCAGCACGAGATCGAATTTGATATCCGAAAGGATCTTCTCGGTGACGGCTTTGGCGGCTTTTTCATTGGAGGTGGTGCAGACCGCGATCTTCAGTCCTGCCTCCATCGCCTCTTTCATGAACCGATGAACCCCCGGGCGCAAGGGGAGTTTGCCCGTCTCGATCAGTTCCACGAAGAGCGCGGTCTTGCGCTTGTGCATCTCCTTGACGAGATTGTCAATTTCCTCCTCGGTCAATGGTTTGGAGAAGCCTTTCGTCTTCCAGTGGTGTTTCATGCGTTCCTTGCCGCCCGCGATCTGGAGCAGTTCGTGGTAGTACTCCACGCCCCATTCGTCGGTGAAGCCGAATTCCTTGAAGGTCATGTTGAAGGACACGCGGTGACCGTCGCGTTCGGTGTCAATGATCACGCCGTCCTGGTCGAAAAAGACTGCTTTGATTGTCATGGTTGCCTCCATGTCATTGCGAGTCTTCGAGAAGCAATCTCCTCATGCCGGGAGATTGCTTCGCTTCGCTCGCAATGACATTACTTTTTCATTCCAAAAAACTCGAGCACGGTATTCACGAACAACTCGTTCTCTTCCTTCGAGCCGATCGTCACGCGGAACCAGCCGTCGGAGCCATACTTCTTGCTCTCGCCGCGCAGGATGATGCCTTTTGTCTCAGCGTAGGCGAGGACTTCCTTGCCGGTCTTTCCCGTCCCGCCACAGTCAAACAGGATGTAATTTGACTTAGATGGGAAGACGACGAAGCCGGGGATGACGCTCAAGGATTCGGTGATGTAGTCCACAGCCTCGTTATTGAATTTGACGCGTTCGGCGAGTCCCTCCTGGTCTTCGAAAGCCGCCAACGCAGCCCACATCGGAATCGTTCCCACGTTCCAGGGCAGGAGCGAGCCGGAGATCTGGGCGATCACGTCCTTGTCCGCGATGGTGTAGCCGAAGCGCATCCCAGCCAGACCGTACGCCTTCGACAGTGTGCGGGTGATGAGCACGTTCTTGTATTTCTTCGTCAACTGCACCTGCGACATGCCCAGCCCGGAATACTCGACATAAGCCTCGTCAATCACGAACGGGATGCCCGTCTCTGCAATGCGGACGAAGTCCTTCGCATCCATGAAGTTGCCGGTCGGGTTGTTGGGGTTGGCGATGACGATGATCTTGGTCTTGTCAGTGATCGCATTCAAAATCCCGTCCGGGTCGAAGTGCAGGTAATTGTCCTTGTAGATCATCGGCACGTTGACCATCTTCGCGCCGAGCAGCGTGCCGCGCAGTTGATAGATGGCGAAGCAGGGCGTGTGCTGGATGATCTCATCGTGTTGCGGCACGACGAACATGCGGAAGATGTTGTCGTACGCTTCGCTCGAGCCGTTGCCGATCATCACGTTCTCGGGACCGTCCACGTTGTTCATCTCGGCGATCTTGGTGCGCACGACCAGTCCCTGATCGGGATAACGGTTCGCCATTTTCGCGTATTTGTACATCGCGTCCAGCACCTTGTCCGAAGGCGGAAGCGGGTTCTCGTTGGACATCATGCGATGCAGGGACGGGTCGCGCCACGCCTTTTCGATGTGATCCGAGACGTACATCGAGATGCCCTTGACCCAGGGTGCGTAGTATTCTTCGATTTGTTTCATTTTCCAATTCTCCAGTCTCTAATCATCCAGTCTCTTTTATGCCTTCCCAACGCTCTTCAACTTCTGCATCCAGCCGATGACCGCTTTGCGCGTCGCATCGCGGACCGCCACGTCCAGTTTGCCGGGATCGTACTCGTCGCGGTGGGCGTTGATGTATTCCCATTTCGCGTCAATGAGCGTGTGCTTCAACTCGGTGGACACGTTGAACTTCGCCCCGCCCGCCGCCAGCAGTTTCTCGATGTAATCGTCGGGCAAGCCCGTCCCGCCGTGGACGACCAGCGGGGTCTTGATGCCGTCGCCGTTCAGCATCTTGTGGATGGTGGCGAGCCGCTCGAAATCCACTTTGGGATTCTTGGTCTTGTAGACTCCGTGCGCCGTGCCGATGGCGGGCGCGAAGATGTCCAAGCCCGTGCGTTCGACGAACTCGACGGCCTGTTTTGGATTCGCCAACTGCGCCTCGTCCTCCGCGACCTTGACCTGATCCTCCACCCCGCTCACGGTTCCCAACTCCCCTTCGACGGAGATGTTCCCAACGCTGTGGCAGTAATCCACCACTTCCTTGGTCTGGCGGATGTTCTCCTCGAAAGGCTGTTTGGAGGCATCAATCATGATGTTGGTGTACCCGGCATCCGCGCACTTCTTGCAGTAGTCAATTTCGGTGCAGTGATCGAGGTGCAGGCAGACCGGCACCGGCGCGGACTCTGCCAGCGTGCGATAGATCGCCACCATCATGTTCGTCCCGAGAAACTTGGACGGTTTGACCGAGGTCTGCACGATGACAGGCGATTTGGTCTCGATGGCGGCGTCAATCACGGCTTCGAACTGAAGCAGGTCCGTGATGTTGAACGCGCCGACGGCGTATCCGTTCTTCGCCGCCTCGACCATGATCTCTTTTGCATTTACGATGGACATGGGTTCTCCTTTTGGGTGGGTGGTTGGGGGGATGTATACACGTAGGCAGGTAGACAAGTAGACAAGTAGACAAGTAGACAGGTACACAAGTAGACAAGTACACAGGTTGATTCATTCGTGTGTCCTATGTACCTGTTTACCTGTGTACTCGTTTATGTATCCACTTCCTCATCTAAATTGACGTAGTACTCCGCTTGCTCCTCATGGATTTTCCTGTCGCCGTACTCCTGCGCGCCCTGGCGCTGGCGGCGGACATAACTCATAAAGCCGTTAAGGGCTTGTTCGGTCTGTCGGATCAGTTTGTACAGAGATTCGAATTCGGGTTGCTTGATGTATTCCAATACGCGGGCGTCAATCAACCTCGCAAGCGTTTCCAGGAGTTCGCCTCGGGCGATGGAGTAGTAATGCAGGCTGTCGAGGTAATGGTAACGCCCATACGCTTCTCCGATATTTCCAGTTACATTCTTCGATGCGCGGCGGATTTGAGAATAAAGATCGAATTTTTCATCCGCTGGCAGTGTCTTCGAAAAAGCGTGTATCTTCGCCATCACCTCCACCGCGAGTTGATAACATTCCAGGTCTTCAAATCCGCGTTTCCCTTTTTCACCGGGCGATTCATACAGTGGCCTTCTCTCGCTCATGGTTTCTCCTTGGGGAACGTACACACGTAGACACGTAGACAAATAGACTGGTACACGGGTCAACACGTGATACATGATACACCTGTATACCTGTGTACCTGTATACCTGTGTACCTGTGTACCTGTATACCTGTGTACTTATGCACCTGCCTACTCCTTCCGCGCCACATCTTCCAGCCACTGCTCCCAGCGGAAATCGGTCACGTGTTGGCGGAAGCGCGCGAACCACAGATCGGCGTATCCCTGGAAGTCCTCCTCCAGTTTGGAGATGCCGGTCTGCGTTGTGCCCCACATCGCCTCGTGCAGTTCGGACATGGGCCACATCAGTCTCAGGCGGGCATAATGCTTCGGGGTCGCCTCGCCAAAATATTCGTTGAGGAAGAAGCGCACCTGGTCGTCGTTCAGGCGGTGATGATGCGAGAAGTTCGCCAGGTCGAAGAAGACGTCGCCCATGCCCGCGTATTCCCAATCCAGCAGGCGGAGTTCGCCGATGTCGCCCGGCACGTCCTCCTCGAGCCAGTTCAAATTGAGGAGATCGTCGTGGCATGGAGTAGGCGTGTACGGATCCTTCTCCAGCGCTGTCCTTGCCTCGTTCATCTTCTGCATGATCCAGTCCCAATCGTGCGGGAATTTGGAGCCGTTGCGTTTCGAGACTTCGGTGAGCATCTCCACGCGGCGGAAGACGTTGAACTCGCCTTTCAATTCGGGACCGCGCCGATGAAAGAGACGGATCTTTTTTATCACACGCGCAAGATAATCGGGCTGTTTGATCGTCTCGGGCGGGATGGGTTTGCCGTTCACAAACCGCGTGATGATGTAGCCTTCGGGTTCGACGAAATATACGACTTCAGGCGCGATCCCCAACAAACCTGCCGCGTGGTTCGCCGCGTATTCCACGTCGCGTTTGATGCCCAGCAGGTCGGTGTTATCCCCGGCGAGGCGGATGACGTAGGCTTTGCCGTCGGCTTCGATCTTGAAGTTCAGGTTGGTGATGCCGCCGCTCAAAGGGATCTTCTTGATGTTCTTCGATTCGGCAAGGAACGGGATCTTCGCAATCGCCTTGTCAATCGCCAGTGTGGACATCATCTCCGTTTGCTCCTTTGGTGGATTTTTTTCGAGACGCTTCGCCTCAACCCAGGCTCGAGCCTGATCCTGACCTCATGCCTTGATCCGTTCCCCTTTCGGATCCCACAACACGGACTGCGTCACCTCCGCCCCGACCTGCTCGCCGAAACATTCGATCTCCAGTTTTGTTCCAACCTTTGCATAATCCATCGGCAGGTATGCGTACGCAATGGACTTGTTGACCGAATACCCGAATCCGCCCGAAGCCACCCAGCCGATGATCTTTCCGTCGGCGCGGATGGGTTCTTTTCCGAGCGCGATGGTGCGGTCGTCGGATAACGTTATGCAGCACAGTTTTTGTTTTATTCCATCGGCTTTCTGCTTTACAAGGGCGTCCTTGCCGATAAAGTTTTCTTTGTCGAGTTTCACCGCGAATCCAAGTCCGGCTTCATAGGGAGTGTAGTCCGGCGTGATCTCGCCGCTCCAATACCGATAGCCCTTTTCGAGGCGCAGGGTGTCTATGGCTTTATATCCCGCCGCGACCATGTCCTCGGGTTTGCCCGCCTCCCAGAGCGTATCCCAGAGTCGCAGACCGTATTCCATCGGGGGGTAAAACTCCCAGCCGAGTTCACCGACATACGTCACGCGCGAAGCGAGGACAGGGACGTCGCCAACCGTGATGCGTTTCGATGTCATGTATGGGAATCCCGCGTTCGAGACATCGTCGGCTGTCACTTTCTCAAGGATTTTCCGCGCCTTCGGTCCCCATAGACCGATACAAGCGTAGTTCGAGCCGACATCTTCGATGGTTACGCTTCCATCTTCGGGCATTTGAAGCGAGAGCCAGGACATGTCATGTTGACCGAACGCCGTGCCTGTCACGATGAAGAAGCGATCCTCCGAGAGACGTGTGACGGTGAAATCACATTCGATGCCGCCGCGTTTGTTCAGGCATTGGGTGTACACGATCGTGCCGATCGGTTGGTCAATCTCGTTGGCGCAGACGTAGTTGAGGAACTTCAATGCGCCCGGTCCGCGCACCTCGAATTTGTTGAACGATGTTTCATCGAAGAGGCCTGCATTCTCGCGCGTCATCAGGTGTTCGTGTCCGATGGCGCGCGACCAGTTGTGACGCGCCCAGCCCTTCGGTTCGTGACCGTGAGTCGCAAGTTCCTCATACGGCTTGAACCAGTTCGGGCGTTCCCACCCCATCTTTTCACCGAAGTGACATCCCAGGTCGCGCAGCCTGAAATAGGTGGGAGAGACGCGCACGTTGCGTTTCGACATGCGTTCTTCGCCGGGGAAGTGGATGTCGTAGTATTGAGTGTAGGTCTCGAACGTGCGCGCGACCGTGTAATCGAGACTGTTGTAGTTCGGACCAAAGCGGCGCACATCGAGCCGCCACATATCCCATTCGGGATTTCCGTCAATGATCCACTCCGCCATCACTTTGCCGATGCCGCCCGCGCCGGCGAGTCCATGCGCGCAGAACGCGCACGCCACCCAGAACCCCTTCACGGAGGTGGGCCCGAGCAGGAATTCGCCGTCGGGCGTGAAGCCTTCGGGTCCGTTGAGCAACTTGACGACTTCTGCATTCTCGATGGCAGGCACGCGCCGGATCGAATTCTCCATCAGCGGGGCGAAGCGGTCCCAATCAGGATTGAGCAACTGGTACTTGAAATCCCTCGGGATGCCGTCCAGTCCGAAGGTGGCAGGCTGGCGCTCGTATCCGCCCGTGATGAGTCCGCCGACCTCTTCGCGCCAATACACCAGCAGATCGGGATCGCGCAGGTTCGGGAACTTATTCGTCACGCCTTCGATGGGCTTGGTCATGATGTACAGATGCGCCATCGGGACGACCGGCAGACTCAACCCGACCATTCTCCCGACCTCGCGTCCCCACATCCCCGATGCGTTCACGACGACCTCGGTCTTGATCGTGCCTCGATCGGTCACCACTTCGCCGACGCGTCCATTCTTCAAGTTGATCTTCTCCACGTTGGTATTCGTGAGGATCTTCGCGCCGCGGTTCTTCGCGCCCGCCGCCAGCGCGTTGGTCAAGCCGGTTGGATCAATGCTCCCGTCGTTGGGCGTGTATGCCGCGCCGACCACGCCTTTGATGTCCATCAGCGGGAACATGTCCTGCGCCTCTTTGGGCGTGATCAATTCCATCGGCACGCCGAAAGAACGCGCCATGCCAACCAACCGTTTCGTCTCCTCCATGCGTTCAGCGGACGAAGCAAGGCGAATCCCACCCACCTCCCGCCAGGAAGTGTCCACGCCGGTTTCGGCTTTGAGTTTGCGATAGAGATCCGTGCTGTAGTGCATCATGCGCGTCAGGTTGGCGTCCGAGCGCATCTGCCCGACGAGACCCGCCGAATGCCACGTGGACCCTGCGGTCAGTTCGTGGCGTTCGACGACTACTACATCCTTCCAGCCCATGAGGGTGAGATGATAGGCGATGCTCGCGCCGCCCACGCCCCCGCCAATGACGACAACCCGCGCCTGCGATGGGAATTCTGCCATGTGAGTCTCCTGTGAGACCTGACATGTCTCCGCGAAAGCCTGATGAATTCGCGCCTATGTCCCTGCAAATGCCTTGGTTAACTTTGACGCGTGTGAGACATGTCAGGTCTGAAATGATTACTTCTGCCAGACCGAATCGGGTTTTGCCATTTGAGCCACGATATCGAACGTGGAGATGACTCCCAACGGAAAGGCATCGGGATCATCCTTGTCAACCACCACCAGCCTGTGATAGTGATTCTGGATCATTTTGTCCGCGGCTTCGCGCAGGCTGGCATGGATGTCAATCGTCAGCGCGGGGTGCATTACATCGCGGACGGTCAGTGTTTCGTCCACGCCCTCCCTGACGAAACGCAGAAGATCATGCCCGCTGACGACGCCCAGAACCTTTCCCTTTGCATCCACAACCAGCACCGAACGCCAGCCTGAGGAGGTCATTGCGCGCGCGGCGGATACGATGGGCGTTTTTCCTCGACACACGAGGATGGCGTCCGACATTACATCGCCCACCGTCTCGCGCCTGGGTTTCATCTCGCTGGCTATGCTGGCGACAAAATCGGAAAGCGAAATGACGCCGACGGGCTTTTCATTCTCCGTGACGAGCAGGCGGCTGAACCCTTTCTCCGTGAACGCGGAAACCGCGTCAGCGAGGGGAATGTTCGATTCGACGGAATCAACCGGCTGGGACATGAGATCCGAGGCGGTCAATTTCCGCATCACGGCAAGGCTCTCCTCATCCGATGAAAGCCATTCGCCGGCCATTAAATCAAAATCCGTGATGACGCCTTCGATGCGTCCATCACGGTCTGTCACAAACAGGGCGTGAACGTTATGCTGGTGCAGCAACACCGCCACCTGCCCAAGCGTGGCTGTGGCTTTGCAGGTGATCACGCCCGGATGCATCAGGTCTTTTACGAGTTTGGTCATTAAGACTCCATGACATCAACCCGCTGGCCTGGAGGACGAAGGGTGTTTTGAAACCTGCGGGAAGTCTCTTGCATGATGGTGCGGATTATAATGAAAAAATCAAAAACTTGCAAATTCCTTCAAATTCTTATATAATCTGCCAGATGGGAAAACCCCTTATCCCAGCCCAGCGCAGAGAGAAAATCCAGGAATATCTTGCCATCCATCAAATCGCGCGCACCGCCGACCTGATGAATCTGCTGGAGACTTCCGAGGCGACCGTCCGCCGCGACCTCGAATGGCTGGAGCAAAAGGGAATTCTCGAACGTACGCACGGGGGCGCGATCCTCAACCAGCGCGTGGTCTTCGAGCAGGAATACCAGCAGCGCGCGCAGCAATATCCCGAAGAGAAAAAACGCATTGGAGAACTTGCCGCCTCGCTCATCGAAGAGGGCGACATCGTTTTCATCAACAGCGGCACGACCGCCACGCAGGTGCTTCGTCACATCCCGCGCAGCCCCCGCATCACCGTCTTCACGAACAACGTCAGCGCATTGATGGACGCCGGCGACCCGGGCTTTCACTTCCACTTGACGGGAGGCGAATACCAGGCGCGGTCCAACTCCCTGGCAGGACGCTTCGCTCTCGACAATTTGGGCTTGGTCTTTGCCAATAAAGCGATTCTCGGCGTGGACGGAATCTCCTTAAAACACGGGCTGACCGTGCCGACCGATCCAGAAGCCCAGGTTGTGCGAAAGATGATCGAACGCACGAAGGGACAGGTGATCGTCGCGGCAGATCACACCAAATGGGGCGCGGTCTCGAACTTTGCCGTGGCGGAGATAGGGGAGATGGACAAACTGGTCACGGACGAGGGATTCAGCAAACAGGCAAAGAAAGAGTTGGCGGAATATTCGGTGGAAGTGTTGGCGGCGAAGGGATACTCATGAAAACACATGCAGAGATCGTCGTCATTGGCGGTGGGATATTCGGCGCACAGGTTGCTTATCATCTTGCAAAATACGGGCGCAAGGATGTGGTAATCATCGAAAAAGGCGAGATCGCCAGCGGCGAGTCGTCTCATGCGGCGGGCTTGGTAACGCAGTTCGCCACATCGCAGGCGATGCTCAAGTTCCGCATGTACAGCGTGGAGTTGTACAGCGAGTTGGGATTGTTCGATCACGTCGGCAGTTTGAGAGTCGCTTCGAGCAGGGAACAACTCAAGGAACTGGAGCGAAGCGTCAGCCGCGCCAAGGCGTTGGGACTGGAATGCGAGGTCATCGGTCCCGAGGAGGCGGTCAAGCACATGCCGCAGATCTCCAAACAGGATTTGTACGGCGGCATTTATCTTCCGCGCGATGGGCAGCTCGATCCGTACATCACCACGACCTCGATGGTGAACTTTGCCAAAGAGTTGGGCGTGGAGGTGTATACCAACACGCGCGTGACCGGGATCAAACTGTCAGCGAGGGGAGAGGTCGAAGGCGTTGTAACAGAGCGGGGCGAGATCCGATGCGAGATCGTCGTCAACGCGGCGGGAATGTGGGCGCCGCGCGTCGCCGCGATGGCGGGGATCAACGTCCCCACGACTCCCGTGGATCATCAACACATTGCGTTGAAGGCTGTGCCAGGCCATGAGTTCACGCACGATACGCCTTGTTTACGCGATCCCGATAATCTTGTGTATATGCGGCAGGAGCAGGGTGGATTGGTGATCGGCGGATACGAACCGAACCCGATCGCGCGCTGGATTGACGGCGCGCCGTGGGAACATGGCGGCAGGAGTTTGCCCGGGGACTTCGAGCAATTTGAAATGCTGCTCGAGGGCGCGACCCGGCGCATCCCGTTTTTGGATCAGGCGGGCATCATCACGCTGGTGCGTCACCCCGGCGCATATACGCCGGACTGCCAGCCTTTGCTTGGACCGATGCCCGGCGCGCGCGGCTTTTGGATGATGGCGGGCATGTCGCTGAACGGATACGGCGGCGCAGGCGGCATGGGCAAATTACTGGCGGAGTGGATCATCGAAGGTGAAGCGCCGATGGATGTGTACGGGTATCGCGCTACGCGCTTTGGGAATTATTATGCCGATTTCAAGTATGCGGCGGAACGGACGCGCGAGTGCGTGAAATATTACTATCGTTTGAAGTTCCCGCACGATGAAAGCGAATGGGCGCGTCCGCATCGCGTCAGCCCACTGCATTATCGTCTGCTGGAAAAGGGCGCGGTCTTCGGCGAGAAGTTCGGCTGGGAGCGCGTCAATTACTTCGAGCCCGGGAAGGAATGGCGGCGCATGGGCGAGGATCAGCGCAAATGGGGTTGGACGAAGCCGCCGTTCTTCGAGCGTTTGCGCCAGGAACACATTGCCACGCGTGAACGGGTTTGTTTGTATGATCTGACTTCGTTCGGGAAGATCGAGGTCAAAGGGAAGGGCGCGCTGCCGCTGTTGCAGAGATTGACTTCCAGCAATATGGATAAACCGGTCGGCAGCGCCATGTACACCCAGTTCCTGAACACGCGCGGCGGCATCGAATCGGACCTGACTGTCACGCGTTTGGACGAAGAGCATTTCCGGGTCATTACAGGCTCAGGTTTTATTGCGAACGATCTTGCTCGCATCCAAATGCACGCGGACGAAAACGACGGCGAGGTATCCATCCGTGATATTACGCGGGAGTATGCCTGTCTCGCGTTGTGGGGACCGAAGGCGCGGGATGTGTTGCAAAAGATCACAAATAACGATGTTTCGAACGAAGCGCATCCCTACCTGACGACGAAGCCCATCGAAATCAATGGTGCGAAGGTTTTGGCTCAGCGCGTCAGTTACGCGGGCGAATTGGGCTGGGAGTTGTACATTCCCAACAACCGCGCCGCGATGGTCTGGGACCTGCTCCTCGAAGCGGGCAGGGAATTTGACATGGAACTCGGCGGATACAAAGTGTTGGATCCGCTGAGGCTGGAGAAAGGTTACAAATATTTCACAGCGGATATTACGCCAATGGAAACGCCCTACGAAGCCGGGCTGGGATTCTGCGTTGATCTGAACAAGGGAGAATTCATTGGGCGCGAGGCGTTGGTCAGGCAAAAAGCGGAGGGGATCAAGCGAAAACTTTGCACGCTGGTATTGACCAACACGGGCGAGTTCACGCAAATTTATGGCGGAGAGGCGATTTATCACGAAGGAAAGGTCTTGACCCGCGTCCGCAGCGGCGGATATGGCTTTACCGTAAAGAAGAATGTTTTATTTGCCTACCTGCCGATGGAATTGGCAAAGCAGGGCAGCCGCTTTATTGTAGAATTGATCGAAGGGAAGCGCGAAGCGGAAGTGACCGCTTCGGCGCTATACGACCCGAAAGGCGATAAATTGAGAGCGTAAATGTATGCTCTCGATACGGCGGAGGAGGTCGAGCAGGACAATGTCCGTATCGAGACCACGCCGCCTACTCGACCACCGTAATTAATTATGGCGAAACGAACACCCCCTCCCGAATACGTCGGCTTTGGCATGTTGACGCCGGTCTACATCATGGCGCTGGACAGGCTGCCGAAACACAACACAGGCGCCATCGTCCACGAGGTGAGCGAATACGTGTACGACGATGCGGCGATCATCGCGTGCAACCTCAGCCAGTGGGGCGTGTCTTCGGCAATGATCGGCACCGCCCTTGGCGACGACATGCTGGGTCGTCACGTGGCTGAATCGTTGAAGAAGATGGGCGTGCAGGGAAGGGTCCGCTTTACCCAGGCATACAAGACGCCGCTCGAAGTGAATGTCTCCGACAAAAAGGGCGCGCGCACGTACTTCTGGCAAAGATCGCCCGAAATCCTCGGCACGCTGGATACCGCCGATCTTTCGCTCATTAAAAAATCGAAACTGCTCTACGTGGACTGGTATGATGGCGATCACATCGTCCGCGCCATGGAAGAGGCGAAGCGGCATAACGTGCCGGTCTTTCTTAATTTCGAGCATGGACACACGCATCCCGACCTGCTGAAAAAATACTCCAGCCTGGCGACGGTCTGCCAGGCCGTGACGGACGCCGCGCAGATCGGCAAAAAACAGGCGATGCTCGGCACGGCGCGCAAACTCATCAAGGCTGGCATCCAGACCGCCATCATCACCATGGCGAGCCAGGGGTGCATGGTCCTGCAGGGCGACGAGATCATCCGCGCATTCGCGCCCAGGGTAAAGGCGGTGGACGCTTCCGGCGCGGGCGCGACGTTTTCGTCCGGTTACATTTACGGTTATTTGAAAGGCTGGAACATGGAGGAGACCGTCCGCTTTGCGATTGCGGCGGCGTCGCTCAAAGTCACCCGCTCGGGATTGGAAATGTTTCCCGTGCAGGAAATCCTGGGGCTGGCGCGGACGGTCCGCATCGAGCGCATGGTCATTCGCGGCGATCAGTTCCACGTCATTCGCAAGTTCCTGCGCCTGCCGCAAGCCAATCCGATCGTGAACAACCGCCTGGTCAAGGGCGGGCAGCGGCTTGCGGAGAGGATACTGCCGAAGAAAAAAGTGGAAAGAAGAAAGATAAAACGATCGCTGGTCGAATGATGTCATTGCGAGAAGTAGCGGAGCGACGACGAAGCAATCTCCTGCTTGCAAGGAGAAGATTGCTTCGTCGGGAAGCCTGCCCTGAGCGAAGTCGAAGGGATCACCCTCCCCGCAATGACATGCAACACGTATCGGAAGGATAACCTCATGTCGTTTGCATCATTACTTACGCAGGAACAGGTCGAAAAGGTCCACGACGCCGCGCTGGAAATTTTGGAGGAGGCGGGGCTGAAGGTGCGCTCCGAACCGGCGCGCGAACTTTTCAAAAAGCATGGATGCGCCGTCGAAGAGGAACGCGTCAAGTTCCCGCGCGCGGCGGTGGAGAAATATCGAAGGATGATGCCGCCGTCGTTCACCTTCCACGCGCGCGATCCGAAATTCGACAGGACGATCCCGCAGGATAGCCCGGTCATTGTCACAGCGAGTTCCGCGCCAGATATCATTGATCCAGTTACCGGGGCGGAAAGACGCGCCGAGTCCCGCGACATCGCGCAGATCGCGCATCTGATCAACGAACTGCCGGGCTACGACGTCTTCTCCATCTCCACGCTTGCGGACGACGCTCCCCCGGATCAATTCACAATCTCGAGGCTGTATCCGTCCATCAAATATTGTCTCAAACCGATCCGCGTCACCACGACGGACATGAAGGATACGCTCAGCGTCATGGAACTGGCGTACATGGCGGCGGGCGGAAAGGACGCATACAGGGAGCGCCCGTTCCTCACGCACCATTATTGCCCCGTCGTTTCGCCGCTGACGATGGATCATCTTTCGACCGGGAACGTGATGTTCTTCGTGAAGGAGGGCTTGCCCGTCTATCCGACCATCGTGCCGAACGCGGGCTTGACCTCGCCCATGTCCATGGCCGGGACGCTGGCGCAGGGCAACGCGGAATTTCTCGCCGCGGCGGTGTTGATGCAAATGGTGAGGGAGGGCGCGCCGACGATCTACGCCACGCTTGGCACGGTCGCGGACATGCGCTCCGGCGCGTACACCTCGGGCGCCATCGAGTGCGGGATGCTGCACATGGCGTTCGCGCAAATGGCGCGCTTTTACAACGTGCCATGCGGCGGATACATCGGTCTGACCAATTCCAAACTCAACGACGCGCAGGCGGGCTACGAAACGGGCATGTCCGGTATCGCCGGTCTGCTGGCAGGCATGGACATGTTCAATATCGGCGGGTTGATCGACGCGCTCAAGACCTTCGATTTCGCCAAAGCCGTGATTGACGACGAGATCGCGCAAATGATGAAACGCATGAAACGCGGCGTCTCGTTCAGCGACGACGACCTCGGCGTGGACCTCATCAAGGAGATCGGTCCCGGCGGTTCGTTCATCACGGTCAAGCACACCATCCACCGTATGAAGACCGAAGCGATCCTGACAAAGATCGCCGACCGCGACGCGCGCACCATCTGGGAAAAGAAAGGCGCCCTGGACGTTCACGCCCGCGCCATGAAGCGCGCAAAGGAGATCATGGCGAATAATGCCGCTTCGTTGATCCCCGCAGAGTTGGACGAGAAGATTCGCGCCCGCTTCCCCGGTCTGGTGGCGGGTGAGTTGGAGCCAATCCCGTAACGCGAGATTCATCTCGCAATGTGCGAAATGAATTTCGCAGCACGCAACCCCGTAGCGCGAGATTCATCTCGCAATGTGCGAAATGAGTTTAGCGGCACGCAATCCCTGTAACGCGAGATTCATCTCGCAATGTGCGAAATGAATTTCGCGGCACGCAATCCCTGTAACGCGAGATTCATCTCGCAATGTGCGAAATGAATTTCGCGGCACGCAATCCTCGTAACGCGAGATTCATCTCGCAATGTGCGAAATGAATTTCGCGGCACGCAATCCTCGTAACGCGAGATTTATCTCGCAATGTGCGAAATGAATTTCGCGGCACGCAACCCTCGTAACGCGAGTTCATCTCGCAATGTGCGAAATGAGTTTCGCGGCACGCAATCCTCGTAACGCGAGATTCATCTCGCAATGTGCGAAATGAATTTCGCGGCACGCACCCCCCGTAACGCGAGTTCATCTCGCAGTGTGCGAAATGAATTTCGCGGCACGCAACCCCAAAGGAGAAAGAACTTAATAATGTTTCGTTTGTTCAAACGCAAGGATGATAAATTCCAAAAATTGATCGAGGAGCAGGCGGCGCTTGCCTACGAGGGTATGAGACTGCTGGTCAGATACCTGGAGACGAGCGATCAGGATATCGCCGAGGAATTGACCATGAAGGAAAAGGAGGCGGATGAAGTGCGCCGCATCCTCATTGACGAGTTGAACCGCACCTTCATCACGCCCTTCGACCGCGAGGACATCTTCGCGCTCTCGCGTTCGATTGACGACGTGGTGGATTACGCCGATACCACCGTGGTGGAAATGGTCATCCTCAACGTCAAGCCGACGCCATACATGCAGAGGATCGCCACGCTGTTGAAGGATGCCGCTTATGAGATCTGGCAGGGCGTGTTGAGATTGCCCAAACACCCGAACGTCGCCATTGACCACGCCCAGCGCGCCAAGGCGCTGGAGAACCGCGTGGAGATGGTCTATCGCGAGGCGGTCGCCGCCCTGTTCAGCGGGCCCGAGGACGTGCATCACGTGGTCGAGATGTTGAAGATGCGCGAGGTGTACCGCCACCTGTCCAACGCCGCGGACCGCGGCGACGAAGCGGCAAACATCATTGCGGACATCGTGGTAAAGAAAGCCTGACATGCCGTTCCCAAACGACCTGCTCCTTGTCATCGCGCTTGCGCTTGTTTTCGAGTTCATCAACGGGATGAGGGACGCCAGCAGCATCGTGGCGACTGTGATCTCCTCGCGCGCCTTCCATCCGCAAACGGCGCTGGGCATGACCGCCGTGGCTGAATTCGTGGGTCCCTTCCTCTTCGGCGTAACGGTGGCGAAAACGGTCGGCGGCGATATCGTCAATTCGCAATTACTGACCCTGAACGCGCTCGTCGCGTGCCTGTTCGCCGCCATCGTTTGGAATTTGATCACCTGGTTCTTTGGGATCCCGGGCAGTTCGTCTCACGCCCTGATCGGGGGCTTGCTCGGCGTGACGATATTCGCCGCCGGGGTTGATGCGATCAACTTGCAGGGATTGTACAAGGTTCTGCTCGGGCTGTTCCTATTGCCGCCGGCCGGCTTCCTGGTCGGGTTTGTGATGCTGCGGATCATTTACGCCCTGGCAAGCGCCGCCTCTCCGCGCATCAACGAATTTTTCAAGCGCGCCCAGTTCTTTACCGCCATCGGGCTGGCGTTGAGTCACGGCGCGAACGACGCGCAAAAGACCATGGGCGTCATCGCGCTGAGTCTTTTGATCGGCGGCGCGTTGAGCGAGTTCGCCGTTCCCTTTTGGGTGGTCGTTGTGAGCGCGGCGACGATGGCGTTCGGCGCGGCTCTGGGCGGATGGCGGTTGATCCGCACTCTGGGAGGCAAGTTCTACAAGATCCGTCCGGTGCACGGTTTCGCCACGCAAATGACCTCGGCGGTCGTCATTTTTGCGGCGTCGCTTGGCGGCGCGCCGGTCAGCACTACGCAGGTCGTCAGTTCGGCGATCGTCGGCGTGGGCTCCTCCGAAAGGTTGAGCAAGGTGCGCTGGACGGTGGTGAGCGACATACTCACGGCGTGGATCATCACGATCCCGGTCAGCGGCTTGATGGCGGCGGGCATTTACTGGATGATCGTCCGCCTCCCTTGAAATCAATCGTTCAAAGTGTTCGTTGACTTTGAATATTGATGATGCTACAATGCCTGCAATTTGATGGCGGATGGAGGTGCTTAAGGAACAAATACATCATGGTTTTGCTGCGTCGGTCTGGTGTTCTATTCTGAGCAAGGAAAAACAAAGGAGAGAAAAATGCCAACGAAAAAGCGCACGAATAAAAGTCTAAGCCGCCGCGAGTTCCTTAAGTTTGGCGCCGTCGCCGGAGGGTCGGCAGTTCTGGCGGCATGCGCGCCCGGAGGCGGAGGAGGAGGCGGAGCGGATCTGCCCGATCTGACCAGCGGCGAATCCATTCCCCTGGACGATCTGATCGCCGCCGCCAAGACCGAAGGTCAACTAACCACGATCGCATTGCCGCACGACTGGGCAAACTACGGCGAAATCATCTCGACCTTCAAAGCCAAGTACGGGCTGACCATCAATGAATTGAACCCCGACGCCGGGTCAGCCGACGAACTGGAAGCCATCCGCGCCAACAAGGACAGCAAAGGTCCGCAAGCGCCCGATGTGATTGACATCGGCATCGGTCATACCCGCACCGCCCTGGCTGACGGACTCGTCGCCAAGTACAAAGTGGCAACCTGGGACAGCATCCCGGACGACGCCAAGGATCCGGATGGCTACTGGTGGGGCGAATATTACGGCGTTTTGGTTTTCGAGGTGGTGAAACCGGACATCGTCAACACGCCCCAGGATTGGGAAGACCTGCTCAAACCGGAATACAAGGGCAGAGTCGCCATGGCCGGCGACGTGCTCAAATCCAACCAGGCTGTGCAGACCGTAATGGCAGCCGGGCTCGCCCGAACCGGCGGAGACATCGAAAAGGCTCCCGAGGCTGGTCTGCAGTTCTGGAAAGAGATGGTTGCTTCCGGCAACTTCATCCCGGTCATCGCGGACCAGGGACGCATCGCCCAGCGCGAGACCCTGATCGTCATGGAATGGGATTACCTGGCGCTGGCAAATCGCGACGCCCTGGCAGGAAACCCCGAATTGGAAATTGTCGTCCCCAAGTCCGGTGTCCTTGCCGGGCCGTACGCCGGCGGCATCAGCGCTTATGCGCCCCATCCCTACGCCGCCCGCCTGTGGTGGGAATTCGTGATGAGCGACGAAGGTCAGAACCTGTACCTAAAGGGATATGCGCACCCGATCCGCTACAACGACATGGCGGCGCGCGGGATGATCCCGGCCGATCTGGCTGCCAAACTGCCCCCTGCCGAAGCGTACGAACGTGCCACCTTCCTGACCGTGGACCAACTCCAGGCATCCAACGCATACATCACCGAGAACTGGCGCCGGGTCGTTTACGGCGAATAAGATCGGAGACTCTTGTCGTGGCTGGCATAACAAGATCATCCAACAGCAACGGGGACGCGCCCATGGCGCGTCCCCCAACCCGTAAGGCGGATTGGGCGTGGGTCGGCGTCACCCCCTTCTTTCTATTTGCCCTCGTGTTCCTCTTTCTGCCTTCGGTATCCATATTCTTCCGCAGCTTTCAAACCCGCGCCGGTGAATTTACTTTAGATAACATCGTTGCCCTTTTTACCGTGAGCGACATCGTCAATGCCTACAAAACCAGCCTTCAGATCAGCCTGATCACAGCCGCGGGAGGAACGGTGTTCGGATTCCTGCTGGCTTACGCTGTGGTGCTTGGAGGCCTGCCGCGCGGCATCCGCACGTTCATGACGACCTTTTCCGGCGTGGCGTCGAACTTCGCCGGCGTGCCACTGGCTTTCGCCTTCATCGCCACGATGGGTAATGCCGGGCTGGTCACCCGCTGGATCGAGGCGATCTTCAATATCAGCACGCGCGAGATGGGTTTCAGCATCTACAACATGTGGGGGTTGAGCGTCGTTTACATGTATTTCCAGTTCCCCCTCATGGTGTTGATCATTGCGCCCGCGCTGGACGGCCTGCGACGGGAATGGCGCGAGGCTTGCGAGAACCTGGGCGGGAGTTCGTATCATTATTGGCGATATGTGGCGTTTCCCATTTTGCTGCCCTCTCTTCTGGGCACGATGATCCTGCTCTTTGGCAACGCGTTCGGGGCTTACGCCACCGCGTATGCCTTCTCCGGTAGTTTCATCAATCTGGTCCCCATTCTGATCGGCGCCCAGATCCAGGGCGACGTGCTTTACAACCCCGGCCTGGGCAACGCGCTGGCGCTGGGGATGATCGTCATCATGGCGCTCAGCATGACGGGTTACTCCTGGATGCAAAGGCGCGCGGCGAGGTGGCTGCGATGAGAAACGAAATTGACCGATCATCTGTCCCTGTCGGGAGATCGAAACCGAAGAACGGAACCCGCAGGGAGTTGAATGTGTGGGCATGGGTGATCCTGCTCGCCGGAATGGTGTATTTTTTCCTCCCCCTCATCGCAACATTCGAATTCAGCCTGAAGATGATAAAGGATCGCTACACCTTCGAAGCCTACCGCGTGGCGTTATCCGATCCCAAATTCTTTCTCAATTTTGGCTATTCGATCATGTGGGCGCTTTTGACCATCTTCTTCAGCACTTTGCTGGTCGTCCCGACGGCGTATTGGGTGCATTGGAAACTTCCCCGTGTAAGACCGTTCGTCGAATCTGTGACCATGGCGCCTTTCGTGGTGCCTGCTGTTACGCTCACCTTCGGTCTTATCACCTTATATGGGAGTCCTCCGATTGTGCTGATCGGCAGCCCGGTCCTGCTGATCGCCGGTTATATCATCCTGTCGTTCCCGTATATGTTCCGAGCCGTGGATACCGGGCTGCGAGCAATTGACGTGCGGACCCTGACCGAAGCCGCCTTGAGCCTGGGGGCAGGGTGGGGCGTTATTCTTACACAGGTCATCTTTCCCAATCTGCGGACGGCGATCCTGAGCGGCGTTTTTCTAACCTTCGCGATCGTAATGGGCGAGTTTACCCTGGCTTCCCTGATGTCGTGGCCCGCTTTCGGGCCCTACATGGAAGAGGTTGGCTCGATGCGCGCCTATACCCCTCAGGCGCTTGCGGTGGTCAGTTTTCTCCTAACCTGGGCGTTCATGGGAATGTTTTATTTCGTCGGGCGCGGACGCGGGCAGGAACAGGTCGCCGGCGCGCACTAATCACGCGAGGACATTATGGCATTTCTGGAAATCAACAACGTAAGCAAGAAATTCGGCGTCACGGAAGCCGTGAACGATTTCAATCTCCACGTCGAAAAGGGCGAACTGGTATCCTTTTTGGGTCCCAGCGGTTGCGGAAAAACGACCACGCTGCGCATGGTGGCAGGATTCGAATCCCCAACCAGCGGGCAGATCGTGATGAACGGCGAGGATATTACCGAGATGCCCCCCAACCAGCGCGACGTGGGCATGGTGTTCCAATCCTATGCGCTCTTCCCGAACATGACCGTCGCGGACAACATCGGGTTTGGACTCAAGGTGATGAAGAAGACGCCGGACGAGATCAAACAACGCGTGAAGGAAATGCTGGATTTGATCAACATGCCGGAATACATTCATCGTTATCCTTATCAACTCTCCGGCGGACAACAGCAACGCGTTGCCCTCGCCCGCGCCCTGGCTCTGCGCCCCGACGTGCTTCTGCTCGACGAACCGCTTTCGGCTTTGGACGCCAAAATTCGCGTCTCCCTGCGCGCCGAGATCCGCTCCATCCAGCAAAAACTCGGCATCACCGCCATCTACGTCACCCACGACCAGGAGGAGGCGCTTTCGCTTTCCGACCGCGTGGTCGTGATGAACAAGGGTCAGATGGAACAGGTCGGCACACCCTTCGAGATCTACAACTTCCCCACGACGACCTTCGTGGCGAACTTCGTCGGCACACTGAACGCCGCCGAAGCGGAGGTGCTGGACCCCGTCAAAGGATTGATCAACATGGACGGCGTGCAATTCGTCTCCGCCGACGACGATCTGAAAAACAAGCGGAAGGGCGACAGGGTCCGCATGTCCATCCGCCCCGAGCGCTTCAGTTTTGCCTCCGAGGAAAAGAAAGCCAACGTGGTGGATTGCACGATCGAGAGCATCACCTTCCTCGGTTCGGTCGTGCGCATCCAGGTCAGGATCGGGAGAACGAACTTCAACATGGACACCTTCAACAACCCGTTCCTGGAACTGCCAAAGATCGGCGATCGCACGCAGGTAACCTGTTCGCAAAACGCCGTGCTGATATTGGAAGAATAGAATGTGAACGCGTTCGGTTCGACGCCCGGCAAACCACCGAAACATCCCTCTGTGTTTTCTGCGGGGGATGTTTTTTTGTCCCTCTTGATAGTAAAATCGTCAACGCCAAATGGTTCATCCCCCCGCGCAGCGCGCGACCGGGAGCGCTCTTGTGGTATGCTTGAAAAACTCGCAAGGAGTTGATCATGACCATTACCGTAGCATTCAACGGTGGCATAGCCAGCGTCGTCCTTTCAGGCGGGATAGATTATGCAGCGCAGGAGGCATTCAAAGCCGCGAACAAACAGGCGCTTTCCGCGGACGGCGTCACGGAAATACGTGTGGACTTCGCAGAAGCGACCTTCCTCGATTCGTCGGGCATCCGCGCCCTGCTGATGCTCCAAAAAGAGGCGGACACCGCAGGCAAATCGCTCGTCCTTTTGAACTGCAGCGGAAACCTGCGCAGCATTTTCGAGATCGGCGGATTCGACAGGGTGTTCACCTTTCGCTAAACCACATCAAGGAGACTCATCGAACATGACCCTCGGCACCTCCCTCCCCTTTCGGATTGGATCGAAACCATGAAACTGGAATACTCCGAACTGAAGGACGGAATCCGGTTGATCAGGCTCGAGGGAAGACTCGACCTGAATGGGACGTACAGCATCGAGGTCCAGTTTGTGAACCGATGCGCGGGCGACGGAGTCCGCGTGCTTGTGGATCTGTCCGAGGTGAGTTACGTCTCGTCGGTGGGAATCCCCATGCTGGTGAACACAGCCAAATCGGTCGCGAGCCGGGGCGGAAAGATGGCGTTCGTCCGCCCGCAGGAGACCGTCTTCAAGGTGCTGGAACTGGTCGGCGTTCCCCAAATGATCCCGATCTTCGACGATCTGGATGCGGCGATCGCAAGCCTGAAATGAGGCGGACAGGGCGTTAATAAATTATATATAATTTTGCGGTATAATGTGGGCAAGGATATTGAAAGCGGACACCCCGCTTTAGGAGTTCACTATGATTACCGCGTTACTTTTCATCCTGCCGATTGCCCTCATCCTTTGGGCTTTGTCGCGGACGACCGAAAAGGTCCTGTCCATCAGACAGAGCGAAAGGGATGCAGGCAAAAAGCCGTCCGTTTATTTGTAATAAATGGATTCCAACCGAAAAGGCTTCGGATCGTCTCCGAAGCCTTTTTCTTTTTGGATGCCTGCCTCCCCACCGACGCCCTTCGATCAAACTCAGGGCGAGCCTGATTCGGTTACGAGCCACCGTTACCCGGCCCGGGCCGATTCCCGTAACCTACGCGCCGACCTTGCTTTTCGCCCGATAAAACGCCGCCCAGCGCTTGTTGACCTCTTCCGTAGCTTGCTGGCGCGTATACCCGTATTTGACCTGGAGCATGGTCAGGAACTTGTCCTGTTTGTCCGCTGCCTTGTCAATTTTTTTCAGGTCGTGTTCGCCCAACAGGCTGAACCACTCCACGGACTGCCCGCGGATTGCCTTCCAGTTCTGATCGAATTTCGATTTTTGCGTGTTCATAGGCGTCTCCTCAGAGAGTTATAAAATTTCCGGACTCAATTTGGAGTTTTCGAGATTTCGTTCTTCAGGCTATCCATTTCCCCGGACGTGAATAGCAAAAACAAAATTGTCAAACTCTTGCACGTCCATTGTACTATGAACCGGCGGCAAAATTGCGATTTTCAGGGGCGAATTGCAGAATTGAAAACGGTCTCGCGGACACGGTCGCTTTACGACCGCATCCCGAGACCGTTTTTCATTCTCCAAATCGGCGGGACCGCGCAGCGTCCCTGCCTCAGTTCCTGAAAGTCCGCTCAAAGCGGACTCACTTCTCCATTGAACAAGAAAAAGCCCGTCGCCGCGTCTCCCCTTATTGGATTGGCAAACAAGTTATCTTTTTTCTTCTTAGGCATAGTTCTCAACTCTTTTCACTTATTTATCATCTTCAGGTGGGTCGAAAAGTGATGGCTGATAAGCCCCTGTCGGATCGCCAAACTTTCTCGGCTTGAATTTACCAACATCAAGGCCGCCTAATCTATCAATCATTTTTTTGATTTTATCAATGCAATATGATTCCATTTCTTTTCGGATTTGGTGACTGGTAAACCTTATAACGTGCCAACCTTTTGTCTGTAGATCGTTGGAGCGTCGAGTATCTTCTTCTTTCTTCTCAGGATGCCTATGCCAATAATCACCATCTGTTTCAACATCAACTTTTCCGTCAATACAATAGATTGAAAAATCAAGAGCGTATTCTTGATCACCAATTCCTATAAACTCTTGTCTCTCGGCGGGAATTGCCAGTTTTTTTAATTCCGCCCAAAGCAAATCTTCAAGTGGACTGTCATCATAAAGGTCATTGATTTCCTTTGCTTCTTTAACTTTCTCGACAGTTGTTGAAATAAATACAATCCTACGTCTCCGCCTACTGATTATTGGATGATGAAGAGGTTTTAGTGGTGAAAGAAAAAGCTGATAATACTTTTTGTTCGTTTTTTCGCTTAATGGCTCATCGGGGAAAATTTCGTGCCGATAAACCTGCTTTACCTCGAGCACCTTCGCCACATAATTAATAGCATGAGCCTCTGCTCCAAATTTTTTTGTTTGATAAAGAGCAATCCATTCAGGAGGAAAACGATCTTTAAGCCATCTATCAACACTTGCGACAGGAATACGATACCAATGACGATCTCGCAGGTCAGCAAAATCGTTCAGGTTATTGATTATCGCTACTAGGACTTCACCGCGCTTTGTCATGGTGCAATTAAATCTTACAAAATTATAGCCGACTGACTCGCTGATAACTATTCACTGCTCCCCGCCTTCCGATTCCCACCACCCCATCAACTCACTCAAAGCTAGCGATGGCGTCGCATCGCCCTACCTGCCTGAATTCCACGTCACAATTAACTTCCATTTCCTGCTTCATCCCCCAACCTCCTTGCGGAAGGATTTCAAGTCCATGCCCTCGCCCGTCTCGGATTGTTTGATCGCCTTTCGCAGGGACTCGGCAAATTCGGGGCGCAGTTCGCCTTCAGGTTCGTCAATGCTGGTAAGCGCATCCAGCAATTGCGTCATCCAGACTTCGAGCCGCCTGTCCACGGCGCGTTCCACGAGAGATTCAAACTCGGCAGGCGATAGTTGATAGAGGGTTTTGTTCATCGGATACCTCTCAATGTCTGTTGGGATTATATCCCGATTTCATCTCCCCTCCCACCACCCCATCAACTCACTTAGCGCCAAACTTGGCGTCGCATCGCCCTGCCTGCCTGAATTCCACGTCACGATCAACTCACGCTTCGCGCGCGTGATGCCCACATAGAACAGACGCAGGCGTTCCTTCACATAATCCAACCGCGAGCGCAACGTCGCCGCACCTTCCTCGTACCAATCATATTCACTCGTCGACTCGAGCGCGCTCAACTGCGCCAGCGACTCCGCCGCCAGGTCCAACCCGCTCCGCACGAACCACTTCTCCGAAATAAAACGGTCATTCGGCATATTCGACGGGAAGTCATAATTATTGACCGACATCAAATACACGCGGTCCCACTCCAGTCCCTTCGCCTTGTGCATCGTCGTCACCACCACCCGTCCGCGATGGCGTTCGGGGTCAAAGCCCGAATCGTCCGACGAGAAGCCGATGAAGCGCCGTTCGTTCTTCGCGATCACCGCCAGTTCAGCCGTCAACTCAGGCAGGCGCCAATCGGGATGATCGCCCGCCACCCCTCTCAGCACCAGCGCCAGTTTATGCGCCAGCGCCAGATCCGACGCTTCGCTGAACACATCCTGCGCCAGCGTCAACACCAGTTGGTCAATGGGCAGAGTCACCGCGTTCAACCATCGCTGGACATTGACCCGGAACGCGCTCAATTCGTGGATGACCTGCTCCGCCTCTGACTCACCGATAGCTGCCAGCCAGTCCCTCACCCCTTCCCCTCTCCCTGAGGGAGAGGGCAGGGTGAGGGAAGGCGCGATGAAGTTTTCCACATCAACGATCTTGCGCAACAAGGCGGGGATTTGTTCAATGTAGGGACGACCCTCGCGGTCGTCCTTTTCCTCGCGGTCGCCCTTTTCCTCGCGGTTGCCCTTTTCGCCATTTGCATTGCCATCGCCCTGGACAGGGGCATCACGGACGGGGGCAAGCCCCGTCCCTACATTTCGATTCGTGCCAAATATATCCCGCCTCCACACCTCATACGCCTTCGATAATTTTCTGGATGATTGCGGGTCTGCCAAATACGATAACAAATAACTCAACGAACCCGCCGCGGCGCGTGTCTCGGATGTGGACGAGATCAACTCGATCGGCTCGATCCCGCGTTTGCGCAACTCACCCACCACCTCCACGCCGCGTTGGTTACGTGGAACAAGGATCGCAATGGTCGGTTGTTCTTCGATGGGGTCATTCGCAAAGGAATCGACATATCCCTTCACTGACTTGACCACCGCTTCCAATTCCTGTTCGGGCGTGAACTTGGTGGGAATGAACTTGATGGCTTCGGGGTTATCGGGCGGATTTTGCTGCGGGTCATCTTCTGGCACGGGGACGATATGCGGCACGGACAACGCCGTCCGTGCGTTGGGGTCGGGATGGGAGGTCATCACCCAATCAATGAGATGATTCGCCAACGCCAAAATGGACGGTTGCGACCGTCCCGACTCGGGCATGGGGATGCTGGGATTATTTTGAATAAACGCGCGCAGGAGTTCGGGCGATGCGGTTGTGAACGTCTCGAAGATGGCTTGGTTGGGGTCGCCGACGCGGACCCAATTTCCGACCCCCCTCCTGCTCCCCCCATTTTCACGGAAAATGGGGGGAGTGTCCCGAAGGGACGAGGGGGGTACACCACCACTCAACAAGTTCAATATCCTCTCCTGCGTAAGGCTCGAATCCTGCGCTTCATCTTCCAAAATGAACGGATAGCGATACCGCAATCGCTCGAGATATTCTTCGTCGTTTTCGAGGAGGGTCAACGCGAGGCGAATCAAATCGTCGAAGTCTACGGAACCGCGATAGGCGAGGGCGCGTTGATAGTCCGCGTAAATGCTGTAGCCGAGTTCGGCGAGAGGCAGAGGCGCAGGAGAAGCATCCAGTTTGGCGCGCAGGTCATGAGGAGTCAGGAGGCGATCTTTGGATGAACGGATAAAGGCTAAGGCGAGGGAATCCAATAGATCAGGCAGTTGCTGACGTTTGACCCAATCCATCTTGGAGTGATCCATGGCAGGGTCGAGATATTCATCCAATGAATGATTCGCCAGCCACGCATTGACCGCCTCGCGGCGGATGAAGCCCGCCTCGCGCTCGTCAATGATGCTGAAGCGCTCCTCGAGACCGACACGCGCAGGCTTCTCGCGGACGATGTCGTGCGCCAGCCCGTGCAGCGTGCGAACGCGATATTTGTAGAGGGCTTGCAGCGGGTTGTCGAAGAAGCGTTTGATGCGCGCTTCGAAATTATCCACTGCCGAGTTGACGAGGGTGACAATGAGCACTTCCTGATCGTCGGCGAGCAAGCCTTCGTGAATGATCTTCGCCGCCAGCGCGGAGAGGATATGCGTCTTGCCCGCGCCAGGGACCGCGGCAATGCCGAGGCGCCCGCCTGTGTAGCGGAGGATGTTTTCCTGGGAGGGGCGAGGGGTGAAGGTGTTCATTTAAGCAGTAAATCTTTTTGCCTGGGTTTACTTATAGCCGATGTCACATATCCAACCAGGGCAAAACCATATAATGCAAATGGCATTTGCCAAACAATGAAATCCAAACGAGTATGCAAAGCTGCATGATCTCTAAATACGATCAACCAGGACAAAGGCGCCAGGAATGAAAACCAGGTAGCGACAATTAGCGCGACACCAGTTCGATAGCTATCAATTCTCCTTAAATAGCGATGTCCGACAAAAAAGATAGCTGTAACAGAAAGGAACAGAATTATCAAGAACAGATATTTGCCATCAATCAGGTCCTTTGGCAAAATTGAATTTGCCGACAAATGCCGCGATAGCGAAAAAGCATAACCATTTAAGTATTCGCGCACAACTACCAACGTTTTCCCCACTGCGCCTACAGCATCATTCGAAGAATCGCCCAAAAGCTCTTCGTAACCATAAGTTCTTTTCCTAAAAGAAAAAACAATATATTCCATCGTCTCTTTATAATTTCCAATTACTGATTCAACTTGAACGACAAGTATTATCAATCCAGAGATAACTGAACCCGCCAAACCAACCCCTATTCCCATCATTCGAGTTATAAACAACTTCCATTTCCACTTATTCAAAACAGCATAATAAACGAAAGGCACCGTGATCATCAACAAGCCAGCCGTGACAAATTCAAACCCACTAAACAGGATTTTCAGTAGTGAAAGGAGGAAAACGATGAAAGCAAAGCGAATCGTCCAGCGCTCATCATAAATCCCTTCATCTCTTTGCAACAATATGGATATAACTGCAACAGGAAGATAAAACGACCACATTGACCAAAAGAGATTCCCCCCCAACAAGGTCAGCCATTGGGAGAGCAATATAAATATTACTACACAAATGGAGGCAAACCAGCCAATTTCCAAAACAATCCACCAGCAAAAAATCGCTAAAACAACAGACAAGAGCATCGCAACAGAAAAGCGAAATATGGACAAGTTTCTTGCAGGAGCGAAATCAGTACCCGCATCAAATAAACCATATAAAAAACCTTGAAATCCCGGATGAGATTTGTAAGTCCAATATTCTGAAAACCCTTCTCCGCTATTGTATTTTTCGTACTGGTTTTTAATTACGCTGCTTGCAATATACGAATCGCCCACATCGCCAATACCTAGAAGCCCGCCGTCCGAAAATACTCCATTCTGCCGGGATCTTACCAATCTTCCGAATATATATATTTCAGAAACATCCCGCCGATACTGAAGTTCAGACATATCCGCAACCCGCCATTGATTTTCATAAAACCCAAGTGCGAATAATAAGACCGTGGTCATGAAATAGAAAGCCCTTAATGCCGACTTTCCAACAGACGAACACAGAGGTCGAAAAGGCATGTTGTTGCGTCAAGAAGCCTTTTGGCAGCCAGACCCGGTCACCCGGCTTCTGGACAAAACTGCCCAGTGCGCGCCAGGCATCGGCTTTGCCAAGGCGGAGAGAATGTGCGTCTTCCCCGCGCCGGGGACCGCGGCAATGCCGAGGCGACCGCCGGTGTAGCGGAAGATGTTTTGTTGGGAGGGGCGAGGGGTGAAGTTAAGTGTCATGTGAAGAGGTGTCAGGCGTCAAGTGATATTTGATGGTACTAAAGTGATTAAGTAGTAATTCCAGATTCTGTTCGCAATCTTTTGTTCTGTGAATCATTCGATGACAATTTGCACAAACCAAAAACAAATCATCGAGTGTCGTTTTAACTACACTCTCAATTTTAGAAAGCGGTATCTTGTGATGCACTTCAATAAAATCTTCACCCAAGGATGTTGGGTAGATTTCCACGAACGACAACCCACATATTTCGCATCTCAACAGTCCATTCAGTTTCTTGTATTGTTCTTTCTTTAAGTCAATCAATTTCCTAGAGCGCTCACGACTATAGTGAGATTTTAGTCGTCGAGTCCCCTCTGTTGCAGAAAAATCTATATTGATATCGTTTGAATATTCGATATTCCACAAATCACTGAGAGCTTGTTCTTCTTCGGAACTGAGACGAAAAACTGTACCAACTGGCTTGGTAATAATTCGGTTTTTACTTATCACTGGATGGGTTTTCAGAAACTGCCTTTCGAGCATTCCTTCTTCTGGTGTCAATTTAATTTCTTCAATTTCAATTCCCACTTTGATTTCAGATGGCTCATCCTGTTGACTGACCCATAAATCATCACCTAATGCTTCAGGCTTTTTTACTTCACCCCTTCGAGTGGGTAATTCCTTCAATGCACCAAGTGCAACTGCTCCGGATTGTTCTCCCGCCCTCCATATGAAAATTTTGTCTCCAATTACAAAATCTTTTTGATTCGTAGTTACGCTTCAATAAATGTAAGAATATCTACTTAAATAACCATCAATGTCAAATCGGTTTGGGTTGCCTTGTAATATCCAAGCCATGTTATTTCCTTTCGAACTGCCATCCACAGCACTTCGTGCCCTTTCAGAGCATGATGGCGCACGATCTCACCCCTGCCCCTCTCCTAAAAGGAGAGGGGAATGCGCCGTGATGAAAAACGGGCGAGGGATTATCCTTCGCCCGATGTGCGGTGACGAACCTCTTCAATAACCTTGCGGATTTCATTTTCAACGTCCCCTCGAAAACTTGATTCAGAGAATTGCCATGTCCCGTCAGGGAGTCGTTCCTGAAAATGATGAGGATAACTTTTCAGGCTGGCAAGAGCGGCATAATCAGGGTGAGGAAAATCGTCCCAACCGAACAATCTTTTATCGCCTGCGTATGGCAGGGTCAGGTCAATCAGGGCGTAGGAGTAACTGTTGATGGTTGGGTCAAAGTGAACGTCGAGAAATCGCGTCTGGCTGAGAAAGGCGCGCACTTTGCCGCCCATGAGTTGGACATTAGTAAAAAGCCCGCTCTGGCGCAAAATGCGGACGATGGATGCGTGCCAAATGCTCACACGGTCTCCAAAAAGCGGGTTAGTTGTTCAAGTTCGTGGCGAATTGCGCGCCACTCGATCAGGTCAGTGTAGATCGTATGGTCATCAACGGGAATATTCTTGCTGAGGGCTTCAAGTTTTTCGATATTTCCGTATTGCTCGGTCAATTTTCCCATGCGCTGACGCAGTTCAATGATGCGGTCAGTTGTTGCTTGCGTAATTCCACGCTGAACGATCTCATCCTCGTTGAGCGCCATGATCTTCTGAAGGTCAGCCAGTAAATTTTGGGTGCGGGAGGTAAGTACCATATTATCTCCTTCTGTGCTTTATTTTAACACGTTGCACCGACTTCTGAACCACCCTCCACGGTGCTTCGTACCTTTTCATGGCAGAATGGCGCATGGACCTCACCCCTGCCTCTCTCCTAAAGGAGAGGGGAATGCGCCACGATGAAAAAACGGGCGAGGGATGCTCCTTCGCCCGACGCTACTTGATCTCTTCCAGCAACTTCCCCAAATCTCCATAATCATACGGCGGGCGTTTGCGGACGGCGAGAACATCTATGATTTTCTCGGATTCGGAAACCGATAAACAATACGCCAGCGGTCCATGCGAATGCGGCGGATTGTTTGGTCGGGTTCAATTTGATCAGCAACTTCGGAAGGATCAAGGGACTTGCTATTGGAAGGCGCATCACTCTTTTCCAATTCAGAGATGGCACGTTTGACCCTTTGCCTGATGTTCCCAGGCAAGTCTTTGATTTCCTCCAGCGCGCCGGGTGTGACGTAAACAGTGAAGCGGGTCACTTGATATCCTTCACCACATCATTCCATTTCAGCCAGCCTGCCTTCTTGCGGCTCTCACCCGCGGCTTTCAAATCGGCGAATGCCTTGCGGACAATTTCCAAATCTTCCAGAGTTTCCAGCCATTCGATCAACGCTTCCCATTCGTCCGCGCTGAGAACAGCATAACGCTTTCCTTTGGATTTTATAAATTGAACGGATTGTAGGGCTTGCATGGCGCTCATAAGATTTGCTCCTTATTCCTGCTTATTTTAATACGTCGCACTACTCCCATGGATTGACAATCTCCACGCCCGCGCCTTCAAAATCATCCACGTTGCGGGTGACGAGGGTGAATTGATGCGCCAACACTGTTGCGGCGATAAGCGAGTCAATGGCGGGAATGGTTTTTCCCTTTAATTCAAATTCAGCGGTCAATTTCCCCCATTCGATCAGAACGTCGGCATCGAGTGAAACCAACCTGCCATCGAAGCGGATGAGCAGATCTTCCTTGAGCCAGGCTTGCAATTCCGTTTTTCGTTTGGATTTGGGGAGTCTCTCGATACCTTTGGTGATCTCCCCAATGGTGATGACGCTCAGGTAGACATCGTCAGCATCAAGTGAATCAACAAATTCAACGACCTTCGGATTCGGCTCCTTCGCGACCAGTTCCGATAAGACACAGGTATCGAGCAGGAAATTCATAACTCGATTCCCTTGCGCGGCAGGGATTTGTCGCGCTTCAGGTCAACGCCTGCCAATGGTGAAGCGCGGAAAAATTCCGAGAGGCTGCCCTGCGATTTTCGCAATTTCTCGTATTCGACATACGAAATGACCACGACGGTCTTTTCGCCGTGCTTGGTGATCAACTGAGGTCCATGCTTGAGAGCGCGGGAAATCACCTCGCTCAGTTTGTTCTTCGCATCCTGGATTTGCCAGACTGTCATACGGTCTCCTTTCTGGCTAGTCTGGCTAGATTTTACCGCCTCATACAAGATAAGTCAACCATTCCGCCGAATCCCCGTCCATGCCGTTTCGCACCCTTTCAGGGCATCATACTGCAAAATGCCCTTTGGCAGACGCTAAGGGTCAGTAAATTATTAACTTCCCTCATGTCGTTGCGAGTCTTCGAGAAGCAATCTTCTGTTGCCATAGATTTTCCTGCAAAGTGGGGATTGCTTCGGGACGAACACCCTCGCAATGACATCCATTTCGTGGAAGGTGAGGGAGCTTATTTTTTTA
>JAANMU010000338.1_pt1 | contig 58765 bp, 53 predicted proteins | sample 7279701 | NCBI WGS metagenome assembly JAANMU01 (sample SAMN14094539, study PRJNA606508) | bioreactor metagenome | isolation source: A lab-scale SPAN reactor treating ammonium-rich wastewater day 57 | place: Ireland: Galway | collected 2017-03-13
CGAAGCCAGTGCTTTGGTTCCGGAATCCATTGTACGCACCGCTGTGGTCGGCCATGGCCGCAGGAGGTTTAGGCGCAGGGCCATCTCCTCGACCTGTCCATTCGGTCTCCCCGGAACATCCTTTCCAAGGAAGACAGATCGCCTTCAGCCGGGCAAAATTTCTCGAAAACCATGAGGGATTGGGCAACAATGGTTGGGCGCGGGATTCCTTTCAAATCCCTTTCGCCGAGATCGCAAAAAATGATTTCGTCAAATCTTTCTGGCCGGAATCCGTGGAAGCCCTCTCGCCCCGGAACGATCCTTTATCACAAAAGAAAATTCGAGTTCTTGTCGCCTCTTCGAGCGAACTAAAGGTCGCATCGGCCCGAAAGGCTTTTCAGCGCCTTTGGCCAGACGCCGAGATACTCGTCGAGGGAGCCAAAGCCCATTCCGAGATTAACGAACAACCTTATGGGCTAGAGGAAACTTTCAAAGGGGCCTTCAATCGGCTGAGGAACTCTAGGAAATTGAAAACGGTCCCTTACGACTATTGCGTAGCTTTCGAAAATGGGATCGTTCCCATCGAGGAGTCGGGAGAACGATTCCTCGATTTAGCCGCCATCGTCATCGAGGATCCGAATGGCCTAAGAACGCGAGCCCTCTCCGGGGGAGTAGAGTTCCCTTCGGAAATGGTCTTGCTCGCCCGACAGCGAGGCTTCGAGCAGAATACGGCAGGATCACTCATCGCTGAACGCTTCGGATGCGACCCCAAAGATCCCCACCTTTACTTGACAGGCAACGCCGTTTCCCGAGAGTCCTTGCTAATACAAGGAATCGAGCTGGGTCTTGCTCAAACCGAACGGTTTAGCTCTTCGGGAGGAAAACCGCCCAAGGGAAAAACCCGCCGACTCGCCGAATTTGCCTCAGCGACAGTAGGGGGAGCTATTAGCTGGCTTGCTTCAAAATGGCCAGGAGGAGGAAAGAAGGGGCCTGAACCTGTAAGCAAAGGGAGCCCCCCCTGACCATCTCCCCGAAAACTAGCCCAGTTGAAAGCTCAAGAATTCCCGCCATGAGGGTGTAGGGCCTCAATCAGCTGGGCATTTTCAGGGATCGCCCATACAAAATTCATCTAATTTCAAACACTTAGAAATTATCTGTTTAAAAAAACATCCCTGCAATCTCTCCTGACTTGTACGTAGGTCATTTTCGAGGTAAATGACCTAAATGCAAGACAGGATGATCACAAACCGTCTAAGCAAAAGCTCCAAAAGCATCCTCCTACTGGGGGCCCGGCAAGTTGGAAAATCCACGTTGGCTAGATCGCTTCATCCGGATTTGATCGTCAACCTTGCGGATGAAGCGCTCTACATAAGTTATTCCAAAGATCCCGCTCGTTTGAAACGCGAAGTTGCGGCAGTAAACAAGCCAAGCCTCATCTTTTTAGATGAAATCCAACGCCTGCCCTCTCTTCTCAATTCGGTGCAGTCGATCCTCGACGAATCCCCGCCGCATCGTTTTATTCTCACAGGTTCAAGCGCTCGAAAACTCAAACGCGGTGGTGCCAACCTCCTGCCCGGCAGAATCCTGCTCGAAAACCTGGATCCGCTCTCCATTTGGGAATTGGGCGACGCCTTCGACTTGGAGAAATGCCTACGAATTGGCACCTTGCCCGGAGTTTATCTCAATGACGAGGAAGGGGCGGAAATCCTAGCTAGCTACACTACAATCTACTTGCGAGAAGAAATCCAAGCCGAGGCAATCGCCAAAAATATCGGCGCTTACGCGCGTTTCCTAGACCTCGCCGCTGAGGTCAGCGGCGATTGGATCAACTATTCGAAGCTCGCCAGCGATAGCGAAATCCCCAAAGAAACGATTCGCCGATTTTATTCCATTCTTGAGGAAACATTGATCGCGTTTCGCATCCCCTCCTTTCATCCCAAAAAAAGCAAGCGTCGTGTCAGCCACCGAGATAGAGTGCTCTTTTTCGACTTAGGAGTCCGTAACGCCGTTTTGGGCGTCCATCGCTCCGAACTCAGCGCTACGGAAAAGGGCAGGCTCTTCGAGCAATGGTTCTTGCTGCAATGTCTGTATTTCAGCCGTGCCCAGAAAAAAGATTGGAAACTGATGTCCTATCGCAGCGAGGGCGGCGCCGAGGTCGACCTGATCATCGATGTGGGAAAAAAATATTTGGCGATCGAATGCAAATACGGAAAAACCGTCTCGGAGCAACAGGCACGAGGGCTGCGATCTTTCGAAGAAATTTCCGACAAGCCCGTAGAAAAGTGGATGGTCTACCAAGGGGAGAGCGTCCAAGCCTTCAGCGAGGGCGAGCGCGCTATACCGTTCAAACAATTCTTATTGGCGGAGCTCCCCAAATACTAAACCCGCCTTATCAAAAACCAACAGCCTGACGCGCCGGTTCTACGGATGAGTTTGGGGGAGGAGGGAAGGGGCGCGCTGGCCGTCCTCGGCGCCCTGGACGGCCTCTTCCGGCGTGCGTACGCTCAAAAAATACCCGAATAAAAAGCCGGGCCACATACAAAGAAACAGTCGGTCGACCGAGGTGCCGATGTGCCAGTCGAGGTTGTGCGGCGTCGCTAAGTAGACGGCGAAGTAGCCGCAGATCATGAAGAGCAGCGTCAAGAGCGTCGCGGCGGCCGGCGAGCGCGCGGCCCTGGCCTCGGTCCGTCCCATCCACAAGGCGTAGGGAATCATCAGCAGGGTGAGGCTTAGGCCCCACTTTCCGAAGCCGAAGAAGGTGTGCCAGTAGGCCGTGAGGATCTTTCGGTAGCGTTCGAGGTTGGTGAAGTTCGCGAAGTTGTAGAGGACGCCGCGAGTCTCGAAGATCGTGCGCGGCGAGGAATAGAGCTGCGTCTTGACGTAGAGCACCACCGCCATGACCGGCAGCAGGCCGACCGTCAGCCAGAGCCCTTCGGAGGCGGCATGCCGCCAACCCCCGCGCAGCAGCGTCGTGCCCAGGCGCGCGGCGCAGAAGCAGAGGATGAAGAGCAGCCCCTCGTTCTTCGTCCAGGCCGCGAGGCCCGCCATCGTCCCCGCGAGGATCAGAAAGCGCGGCGAGCCCGAAGGCTCGGCGTCATGGCGGGCCGCGGCCGCGAAGGTCGCGAGAAAGAAGAAGGCCAGCGGGATGTCCGAGTACTGCGAGACGCCGTGGGTGAGAAAAAACGGCGTGCCCAGCAGGAGGATCCCCGCCAAGTAGCCCTGGGTCTTGCCGCGGGTCCGGGCGAGGGCGGAGGTCAGCAGCACGACGGTGCCCAGCGCGAAGAGCATCGCGGTCAGCCCCGGGATCCAGCGCGACTCGGCGCCGACAAAGCCCCAGCCGGCGGAGACCGCCATCGGCCACAGCAGCGGGTAATTGAGCGGGTTCCAGTAGTCGGGGTGGAGGGCGTTGGCCCACTTCTCGCCGCCCCAAAACACGAAGCGGGCGCGCAGGTTCCAGTGCGACCAGGCGTCCCAGTTGCCGTGGGGGTTTTTCCAAAAATAGAAGACGAAGACCACCAGCGCGGCCGCGAGCGCGAGAAAGAAATAGGCCCGCGCGATGGGCGCGAACTCTTCCGAACTTTGCGCGCCGCCCGCCGCCGGCGCCGCGCCCGGCCGCCGCAGCCAGAAGGCCGCCGGCCCCAAGGCCAGCGAGGCCCACATCAAAAAGTTAAAGGGCGAGCTCCAACGCCCCTCGGCCATCAGCCAGAAAAACATCAGGAAGGAGAGAAGGGCCAGGCCCAGGCCGACGCCGAGGCTCAGGCGCAGGGCCAAGGACGAGGGCCTCAGGTCGTCGCGAGGCCAGAAGAGGTTGGCGGCGAAGAGGCCCAGCGAGAGCGCGACGAAAGGATAGAGCGCCAATGGAAGGCTCACGGCGCCTCCTTTTCGAAGAGCCGCACCTCTTCGCCGAAGTCCTTGAGCAAGACCAGGCCCTGTCGCCGCATCTCCTGCTCGAGCAGTGGCGTCCAGGGCAGCACGCTCACGACGTAGCGGGTCGGCCTGCGGTCGGTGACGATGGCCGGCGCCAGGACGTACTGCGTGAGCTGGAAGTTCTTCTGCAGCTCGCCGTTGCTGGGGTCGGAGTGGTCGCCCAGGTAGCCGACCGCTTCCTCGCCGCGCAGGGCCGTCTTCAGCGGCCGCAGCCGGCGCTCGAATTGGGTGATGAAGTCGATCCCGGTCCAGCGCCGCGTCTTGGGCCGCCACTCGATCAGCGCCGTGAGCGTCGCGTAGAGGGCGGGGAGGATCAGAACGAGCAGTCCGAATTTGACGTAGGCGGGCTTGCGGGCCATGCGGGGCTAATCTCCTAAGGGGACGACGGCGGGCTTGCCGCCCTTGCCGTAAAAGCTCTTCAGCGCGGCCTTGAGCATCTTCAGGCCGACGCCCACCTCGCTGGTCATCTTGGTGGAATGGGCGTGGTAGCGCACCGAGACGGGGATCTCGCGCACGGTCAGCCCCAGTTTGCCGCAGTGCAGGGAGAGGACCAGGTCGAATTCGTAGCGGTCGGGGAGCTGCTCGAGGAAGGGCGCCACCGAGGCGACGCGGTAGGCCTTGAAGCCGGAGAGGACGTCGCGGAAGGGCGCCCGCCACAGGGCGCGGGCCATGAGGCTGAAGAAACGGTTGCCGAGGGCGCGCCGCCAGGGAATCGAGACGGGGGCGTGCAGTTTGTTGCCGACGACCAAGTCGATGGGGCCGCTCTCGATTTCTTGCACCAGGCGCAGCAGGTCCTCGATCGAGCGCTGCCGGTCGCCGGGGAAGACGACGAGGTGGCGATAGCCCTGGTCGCGCGCGTAGCGCAGGCCGCTCTTGATCGCGGCGCCGTAGCCCAGATTGGCGGGGTGGCGGATCAGGGGTAGGCCGGAGCCTTCCAAAAGCCCGGCGGTTTCGTCGCGGGAGCCGTCGTCCAGCAGCAGCAGGTCGCAGCGCCCGCGCAGTGCCGGGGACTGAAGCTCGCGCAGCAGCTCCGGCAGGTTGGCCGCCTCGTTGAAGCAAGGCACCAGGCACAAGGCTTTTTCCCGGGTGGTCAGGGGCATCGGGTTTCCTTCTTGGGGTGGAAGCCCGTTTTTCTTCCTTTTTTCGAGGCTTTGTCAATGGGCGATTGGGGGGCTCGCAAGGTCCGCGGGAGACCTCCTTATCTCCCCTTGGCGCGGCCCAGGCGCTTATCGACCGCGTCCCATCGAATATTGGCGAAGAAGGCCTCGATGTATTTCCCCCGTTCGGCGGGCTTGTAGTCGAAGAGGAAGGCGTGCTCCCAGACGTCCATCACGAGGATGGGGCTAAAACCGGCGATGTTGCCCGTCTCGTGGAGGCTGACCCAATGGTTCGACAGGCGGCCGCTCGCCGGGTCCTCGTAGCAGATCGCCCAGCCGACGCCCCGCATCTTGCCGATGCCGACGAAATCCGCCTTCCAGGTCTCGTAGTCGCCGAAGGACGCGGCGGCGCGGCGGTAAAAGGCCGAGGACTTCTTCGGATCGCCCCCGGCGTCCCGTTTGAGGTTTTCGAAGTAATACTCGTGTAGGACCATGCCGTTGTACTCGAAGCCCAGCCGCCGTTTCAGCTCGGAATAATCGGGGAATTTGTCCTGATCGACGCGGCCGCGGCGGAGGAGCCCGGAGACCTTTTCGTTCAGCTCGTTGGTCTGTTTCACGTAGCCCTCATAGAGCTTGAAGTGCGTCTCGAGCGTCTTGTCCGAGATGCCCCTTAACCCGCTGAGGGGAAAGGACTTGGGACGATAGGTGGTGTTGGGCTTCATGCGCGTCTCCTTCCATGAAGGGTGTTCTAAGGTTGTCTCTTTCCTTCCCGGAGGGGGGGCATGTCTGCGGTCTAGCATTTTAGAAAGTCCCTCCTCGGAAGCCTACGGAAAAAAGCGTCGACCCCGTTGACAGGGCGCCGGACGGCCGTTATAAAGGGAGGAGGTCTATATAAGACTAATTTAGTCTTATATAGAAGAATATCCACAGGGAAAAGCAATTTAAATATTTGAATTTATTAATATTATTTTCAAATATTTAATTCGTTTTCATGGATCTAAACGGTCGTAATTGTGCTGCATTTTAACAAAAAAACCGAATACGCCCTGCTCGCCATCGAGCACATGATCCGCAAGGAAGGGCAGGCCCTGCCGGTCACCAGCACTCGGGAGATCTCCCAGTCCTGCCACATTCCCTATCCCCTCTTGGCGAAGGTGATGCAGCGCCTCGCCGCCCACGGCGTGATCCGGGCCTTCCAGGGGACCAAGGGCGGCTACGTCCTGGCTAAGCCGCCCGGGGACATCACGGTGGCCCATGTCGTCGAGATCTTCGACGGGCCCTTCGCGGTGGCCGAGTGCTTCAACGGCGAGAAGATCACCTGCCCGCAGTGGGACGGCTGCCTGATCAAGGGGCCCTTCTACGAATTGAACCACAAGATCTACAACCTGCTGGCCCAGACCACCGTCGCCGACCTGGCCGGCAGGCAGGCCAAGCCGGCCCTGCAGGAGTCGCTATGACCGAGACCAACCAGGCCCTCGAGGAAATCACGGGGCAGGAATACAAGTACGGCTTCGTCACCTCCATCGAGGAAGACCGCATCCCGAAGGGGCTGAACGAGGACATCGTCCGCCTGATCTCGGCCAAGAAGAACGAGCCCCCCTTCATGCTCGAATGGAGGCTCCGCGCCTATCGCCATTGGCTGACCATGCAGGAGCCCGCCTGGCAGAACGTGCGCTACCCGAAGATCGACTACAACGACATCTACTACTACTCCGCGCCCAAGCAGAAGGTGAAGCCGAAGAGCCTCGACGAGGTCGACCCCGAGATCCGCGAGACCTTCAACAAGCTGGGCATCTCGCTCGCCGAGCAGGAGCGCCTGACCGGCGTCGCGGTCGACGCGGTCTTCGACTCGGTTTCGGTCGGCACCACCTTCAAGGGCAAGCTCAAAGAGATGGGGATCATCTTCTGTTCTTTTTCCGAGGCGGTGTTGGAGCATCCCGACTTGGTGAAGAAATACCTGGGCTCGGTGGTCCCCTACAGTGACAACTACTTCGCCACGCTCAACTCGGCCGTGTTCAGCGACGGCTCCTTCGTCTACATCCCGAAGGGCGTGCGCTGCCCGATGGAGCTCTCCACCTATTTCCGCATCAATGCCTCCGAGACGGGGCAGTTCGAGCGCACGCTGATCGTCGCCGACGAGGGCTCCTACGTCAGCTACCTCGAGGGTTGCACCGCCCCGATGCGCGACGAGAACCAGCTGCACGCCGCGGTGGTCGAGCTGGTCGCCCTGGGCGACGCGCAGATCAAGTACTCGACGGTGCAAAACTGGTACCCAGGCGACAAGGATGGGAAGGGCGGCATCTACAACTTCGTCACCAAGCGCGGGAAGTGCTCGGGGAAGAACAGCAAGATCTCCTGGACCCAGGTCGAGACCGGCTCGGCGATCACCTGGAAGTACCCCAGCTGCATCCTGCAGGGCGACAACTCGGTGGGCGAGTTCTACTCGGTGGCCGTGACCAACAACTACCAGCAGGCCGACACCGGCACGAAGATGATCCACATCGGGAAGAACACCCGCAGCACCATCGTCTCGAAGGGCATCTCGGCGGGCCACGGGCAAAACACCTACCGCGGCCTGGTCAAGATCAACAAGGGCGCCGAGGGCGCGCGCAACTACTCGCAGTGCGACTCGCTGCTGATGGGCGACAAGTGCGGCGCGCACACCTTCCCCTACATCGAGATCAAAAACAGCTCGGCCCAGATGGAGCACGAGGCGACCACCTCCAAGATCGGCGAGGACCAGCTCTTCTACTGCAAGCAGCGCGGCATCTCGGAGGAAGACGCGGTCAACATGATCGTCAACGGCTTCTGCAAGCAGGTCTTCAAGGAATTGCCGATGGAATTCGCCGTCGAGGCGCAGAAATTGCTGAGCGTCAGCTTGGAAGGATCCGTCGGTTAAACTTTGGGGCGAACCCCCGCAAGAGGAAACTATGCCATTGCTCGAAATCAAAAACCTCCACGCCAAGGTCGAGGACAAGGAGATCCTCAAGGGGATCAACCTCACGGTCAACGCCGGCGAGGTGCACGCGATCATGGGCCCCAACGGCTCGGGCAAGAGCACCCTGGCCAACGTCCTCGCCGGGCGCGACAACTACGAGGTGACCTCCGGGGAGGTGCGCTATGAAGGCAAGAACCTGCTCGACCTCGACGTCGAAGAACGCGCTCGCGCCGGGATCTTCCTGGCCTTTCAGTACCCCATCGAGATCCCCGGCGTCACCAACGCCCACTTCCTCAAGACGGCGCTCAACGCCGTGCGCAAGCATCGCGGCCTCGAAGAGCTGGATGCGATGGACTTTCTCGCGCTCGTCAAGGAGAAGATGAAGCTCCTCGAGATGGACCCGGGCTTCCTCAACCGCGGCGTCAACGAGGGCTTCTCGGGCGGCGAGAAGAAGCGCAACGAAATATTGCAGATGGCCATGCTCGACCCCAAGCTGGGCCTGCTCGACGAGACCGACTCGGGCCTCGACATCGACTCGCTCAAGATCGTCGCCAACGGCGTGAACGCCCTGCGCAGCCCGGATCGCGCCTTCGTCCTGGTCACGCACTACCAGCGGCTACTGGATTACATCGAACCGGACTTCGTCCACGTCCTCTCCGGCGGCAAGATCCTCACCTCCGGCGACAAAGAGCTGGCCAAGCACCTCGAAGAGCGCGGCTACGGCTGGGTCGTGGACAAGGACGCCAAGGCGGTGGGGGCCTAAGCCATGCTCGCTTCCTACCAACAATCCTACGAGCGCTCGCTGGACCCCAAGGCCCCGGCCTTCCTCCGGGAGCGGAGACAAGCCGGCATCGAGCGTTTTGCGGCCCTCGGCTTCCCGAACCGCCGCATGGAGGAGTGGAAGTACACCTCCGTCGAACCCATCGCCTCGCGCGAGTTCCAGCTGGGCGGCGACAAGGAGGTCGCGCGCTTCACCCTCGAGGAGATGCACCGCATGGCCTTCTGCGTCCTGCCCGGACCGCGGCTGGTCTTCCTCAACGGGCATTTCCATCCCGCCCTCTCGGACTTAAGCGGCTTGCCCGCCGGGGTGCGCTGCAAGAGCCTGGCCCAGGCCCTCCAGGAGGACGCCGCGAGCCTCGAGGCCCATCTGGGCCGGCAGGTCGACGGTAAGGACCGCGCCTTCGTCGCGCTGAACGATGCCTTCTTGCAGAACGGCGCCTATCTCTTTCTGCCGCGGGGGACGATCCTCTCGCAGCCGATCCAGCTGCTCTTCGTCTCCCACGGCAACGGTCAGGCCGTCGTCTCGCACCCGCGCGTCTTGGTGGTGGCCGAGGCCCGGTCCCAGGCCACGCTGATCGAGACCTACGTCGGCCAGGGGGCCTATTTCACCAACGCGGTGACCGAGATCGCCGCCGGCGAGGGCGCCGTGATCGAGCACATCAAGCTGCAGGGCGAAAGCGAATCCGCCTTTCACATCGCCTCGATCGGCGTCCGCCAGTCCCGCGACAGCCAGTATACCTCGCACTCCCTCTCGCTGGGCGCCGCCCTGGCCCGCAACGACCTGGGCACCGTCCTCGATGCCGAGGGCGCGGGTGCGACCTTGAACGGGCTCTACATGGTCTCGGGGAGCCAGCACGTCGACAACCATACCAATATCGACCACGCCAAGCCGCACTGCACGAGCGCCGAGCTCTACAAGGGCATCCTCGACGGGAAGTCGCAGGGCGTCTTCAACGGCCGCATCCTGGTGCGGCCCGACGCGCAGAAGACCAGCTCGCAGCAGAGCAACAAGAATTTGATCCTCTCGGACGACGCCCTGATCAACACCAAGCCTCTGCTCGAGATCTACGCCAACGACGTGAAGTGCAACCACGGCGCCACCATCGGGCGTCTCGACGCCAACCAGGTCTTCTACCTGCGCTCGCGCGGCATCGATGCCGCCCTCGCGCGCAGCATTTTGACCTACGCCTTCGCCAGCGACGTCGTCGCCATGATGCGGCAGGAGCCGCTGCGCGAGCGGCTTCAGCAATGGATCTTCGCCCGCCTGATGCCGGGCAAGGAGGCCGTCGCATGAGCCAGGCCGCGACCCAACCGATCGCCGCCCCCGCGGCCCCGGCCCTGGGCTGGGACGTCCACCGGATCCGCAAGGACTTTCCGATCCTGGCCACCAGCGTCCAGGGCAAGCCCCTCGTCTACCTCGACAACGCGGCCACCAGCCAAAAGCCCCAGCTCGTCATCGACCGCGTCCAGCGCTACTACGAGCGGGAGAACGCCAACATCCACCGCGGCGTCCACGTGCTCAGCGAGAAGGCCACCGAGGAGTACGAGCACGGCCGCAGCAAGATCCAGCACTTCCTCAACGCGCGCGAGGCGCGAGAGATCGTCTTCGTGCGCGGCGCCACCGAGGCGATCAACCTGGTGGCGATGACTTACGGACTGAAAAATTTCAAGGCCGGCGACGAGATACTGATCAGCAACCTCGAGCACCATTCCAACATCGTGCCCTGGCAGATGCTCTGCGAGCGGACCGGCGCCGTGTTGAAAGTCATACCCATCAACGACGCGGGCGAGCTGCTGCTCGACGAGTTCGAAAAGCTGCTCTCCGAGAAGACCAAGATCCTCGCCGTCAACCACGTCTCGAACGGCCTCGGCACGATCAACCCGATTAAGTGGATGATCGACAAGGCCCACGCGAAGGGCGTGCCGGTCCTGATCGACGGCGCCCAATCGGTGCCGCACCTCAAGGTCGACGTGCAGGCCCTGGACTGCGATTTCTTCGTCTTCTCCGGGCACAAGCTCTTCGGTCCCACCGGGATCGGCGTGCTCTACGCCAAGGCGGCCCTGCTCGAGAAGATGCCGCCCTACCAGGGCGGCGGCGACATGATCAGCGCGGTGACCTTCGAGAAGACGACCTACAACGTCATCCCCTACAAGTTCGAGGCGGGCACCCCCAACATCGCCGGGACGATCGGCCTGGGCGCGGCGGTGGATTACTTGAACAGCGTCTGCTTCGGCGGCGCGGCCGCCTACGAGCACACCCTCCTCGAGTACGGTACGGGCCTGCTTCAGGAGATCCCCGGCCTGCGCCTCGTCGGGACGGCGAAGGAGAAGGCGAGCGTCCTGTCCTTCGTGATGGAGGACATCCATCCCCACGACATCGGGACGGTCCTGGATTTGGAGGGCGTCGCGATCCGCACGGGGCATCACTGCAACATGCCCTTGATGAAGCGCCTGGGCCTGCCGGCGACGGCGCGCGCCTCGATGGCCTTTTACAATACGAAGGAAGAATTGGACGTCTTGGCGAAGGCCCTGCGCAAGGTGAAATCCGTGTTCGGGTAGAAGGTGTCGTGCCGCGGCTGTAGGGAGCGTTCGCGAACGGCCCCTACGGACGCCGCAAAGCACCCCCATTAATTTTATGTCGGAACTCTCAGAACTCTACCAAGAGGTCATCCTCGACCACAACAAGCAGCCCCGCAACTACAAGAAGTTGGAGGGCGCCAACCGCCACGCCGAGGGCTACAACCCGCTCTGCGGCGACCAGATCACCGTCTACCTCAAGATGGACGGCGACAAGATCGACGACGTCTCCTTCGTCGGCTCGGGCTGCGCGATCTCGAAGGCCTCCAGCTCGATGATGACGGGCGCGGTGAAGGGCAAGTCCAAGGCCGAGGCCGAGGCGATTTTCGAAAAATTCCACCAGATGGTCACCGGGAAGCCGCAGGGCCCCGCCCCCGAGGGGCTGGGTAAGCTCGTGGTCTTCTCCGGCGTCTGCGAATTTCCCTCCCGCGTCAAGTGCGCGAGCCTCGCCTGGCACACCCTGCGCGCGGCGATGGAGGGGAAGGACGAGACCGTCTCGACCGAAGCGGAGGAGGCCGGCGATGAGCAGCACAACCCCCATCGATAAGACTTTGCTCGAGCAGAAGGTGTTGGATGTTCTCGCCACCTGCTACGACCCGGAGATCCCGGTTAACATCTACGAGCTGGGCCTGATCTACAAGATCGACGTCGACGACAATAAAAACGTCGGGATCCAGATGACGCTGACCTCCCCGATGTGCCCCGTCGCCGGATCCCTGCCCGGCGAGGTGCAGTCGAAGATCCAGGCCATCGAAGGGATCGGCGAGGTCAAGGTCGACTTGGTGTGGGAGCCGCCCTGGGGCCCCGACCGGATGTCGGAGGCGGCGAAGCTGCAGCTCAACGTGCCCCTCTAGTTCCCTTGCCTCAGGAAGGACCGCCGCGATTCACGGCGGCGGCGATCCTCTCCAATTCCCGCCTTATCGTCTCGGCGCCCCGTAAATAGATGTCGTTGTGCCCCGATTCCGGCACCTCCACCAGCCGCGCCTGCTCGCCCCAGAATTTCTTCATGTCCCGGCTCATCGACACGGGCACCAGCTCGTCCTCGTCGCCGTGGATCAGGGTGACGGGCTCGCGGACCTGCGGCCAGTATTCCCGGGTGTCGAAGACCGCGTCCTTGAAGTAAAGATCCGGCGTCATGGGGTAGAGCCCCTGCGCCACCTCCAGCATCGAGGTCATCCCCGAAATCAACACTAAATGGGCGGTCTCCCGCTTCGCGGCCAGATAGATCGCGACCGGCGTCCCTAGGGACCAGCCCGCCGCGATGACCGGCAGGCCGGGGAATATTTCCCGAGTCACCTGGTCGTAGGCGTCGAGGGCCGCCTGGTAGAAGGCGGCCTCGCCGGGCTTGCCGGGGTGGTGGCCGAAGCCGGGAAATTCCACCAGCACCGTGATCCAGGCCTCGCGGCGGAAGAAGGGCAGGACGTAGTCGAGGTCCTCGACCAGCTCGGCGTTGCCGTGAAAATAGAGAACCACGGCCTTGGCCTGGGCGGGGTCGATCTCCTTGTCGATCAAGAGGTAGAGCGAGCGGCCGCTCGCCAGGCTCAAGTTCAAAGGGGTCCCGAAGCGCGGGGCCTCGGGGTGGCGGTCGGCGCCGGGGAAGATCATATTCATGGGGGTACCTCGCGGGCAGCGGCATTGGGCCAGACAGGCAAGGGAGAGGAAAGCGCCAAGGGCCAATACCGTGTATAAGCCTTCCAGGAAACGAATCGCTGGCGTTTTGCTTTCCATTCTTCGATACTTGTTTGATTTTGCCTCTTTGCTCTGCAAAGATCAAAATGCTTTTCTCAAAGGCCATGGACAAGAAAACCCCCGAAAAAGACCCGCAGAGCGACATCTTGATCGGCCACGGCGCCTTCGGCGTGGACTACGTGCCGAAAAAGCTCCGGGCCCGGGTCGAGGGCGGGCGCGTCTACGCCGGCAAGAAGGGCGAGATCCCCTCGGGCAAGGCCAAGGCGATCCCGCTGGACCGCTTCACCATCGCCCTGTTCCGCGTCGACGACGAGTATTACGCGATCAAAGACGCCTGCCCGCACGCCGATTACCCGCTCTCCAAGTCGCAGCTCGTCTCGCGCTACACGGTGATGTGCACCTCTCATAACTGGCAGTTCGACATCCGCGACGGGCACTGCGTGAAGATCGGGCACTGCGGCCACGCGACCCCGGACCTCACGGTGCGCAGCTTTCCCGTGGAGGTCGAGGGAGAGGACCTTTGGGTGGTCGTCGAATCGCGAGGAGGTGCCCCGTGAACCTCGAGGCCCTGCTTGACAGCTACCGGCGCTGGTTCGGCGAGGAACTGGTCGATAGGGAGGGCGGTCCCGTGGCCTGGCGACGGCGCCTCGACGCGGCCCCTTTCGCGGTGGTGGCCCACGGCCCGGGGCCGGACCCCGTCCTGAATTACGGCAACCGCAAGGCCCTGGAGCTTTGGGAAATGGACTGGGAGGAATTCACCCGCACCCCCTCGCGGCTCACCGCCGAGGAGCCCAATCGCGAGGAGCGCGCCCGCCTGCTAGCCCAAGTTTCCGAACGCGGCTTCATCGACGACTATTCCGGCGTTCGCGTCTCGAAGGGCGGACGGCGTTTTTGCATCGCGCGGGCGCGGGTTTGGAACGTGTTGGAGGCCTCCGGCGCGTATTGCGGCCAGGCCGCGGCCTTCGGGTCTTGGAGTTATCTCGAGAAAACGCCTACTTCAGCGAGTATTTCACCGCTATGATTGCGAAGGTCGGGGGAGGGAGTATGCCCGTCCAAGAAGAAGGAAAGGATTTCATGAAATTCTCGTCCTTGGTCTTCATGCGGTTTTCCACCCGGAAAAAAACCTGTCCGTTCGGGGGAACGACCGTCTCGCAGGTCATCGCACGGGGTTTATCTTGGAATTCGAGGCTGTAAACCGCTTCCACGGAGCACCCGGGGATTTCTTCGATCTTGTAGGTGGAGCCCGTCGTGGAAAGCCTCGCGCCCTTCACGATCGACCGCCACTGCGCTCCCGTCGCGGTGGACAAGGCTTGCATGGCGAAGGCCGACCAGATCCCCTGTTCGCTGTTCAGGTCCGCGAAATTGCTGTTGCTGTCCAGGGGATAGAAGTGCAGGTCGACGCCCTTGATTTTTGCGCCCGGCGGCAAGGCCACGGGGCAGTACTGGACGGATTCGGAGAGATAGAGCGTGTCGGCGTCTTGGGGGCCGGACCAGCGGCGGCTGCTGTGGGCCTGGCAAAGCCAGTAAGGGATGGTCAGGACCGATTCGACGTTGATCCCGGCGAGCAGGTTCGGCGCGACTTGAAGGGACGGCTGCGCCAAACCTAAACCGCCCGGGGTGAAGGTGACGGTCGGGTTGCTGGGATTGGCCGGCTGAAGACCCGGGCTGACGGGATCGGCATTTCCGCCGCCGGGCCCGGCTCCGGGATTCTCGCCGACTTCCCCCGCCTTGACGCCGTCGCCCAAGGCGACTTGCGTCCCTTCGCCCGCGCCCGCCGTTAGGCCTCCGTCTTCCCCGGAGGTACCCACCGATTGGCCGGAACAGGCCGAAATTTGAAGGATGGCAACGAGGGAAAAGACGAAGGTGAAACGGCGCGTCATGGAGGCTCCCGGAAAAGAAGTGCAGACTTTCCAACCCCGATGCAGTCTTTATCGAAAAGACCGGATGAGAGAGGTGCTTGGAATGTTACTTATTTCCTGTAAAGGCGACAATCTTGGAATTTTTCTTTGAAGGTCCGAAATACTTCGACGCCCTCCGGCAGGCCGTCGCGGGGGCGAAACGCAGCCTCGATCTCGAGATGTATATCTTCGCGAGCGACGCGGTGGGTTGGGACTTCGCCGAACGGCTGGCGCGCAAGGCCCAGGAGGGCCTGCGCGTCCGGGTGCTCTACGACAGCATCGGATGCAAGGGCACGGCCGAGCAGCTCTGGATCATGCTGGAGGAAAACGGGGTCCTCTTGCGGGAATACAATCCCGCCTTTCCCCTGCCGAGAAATCTGCGCCGCCGCAACCACCGCAAGGTCCTCCTGGCCGACGGCCGCGTCGGCTTTTTGGGCGGTTTCAACCTCATGGACGTGGATTGGCGCGACACGGGGGTTAAGCTTGAGGAGCCGGACTTGGTCGCCGAGCTGGCGGCGCAGTTCGAGATCGAGTGGGAGAAGCGCCACCCCGAGATGCGCGAGCTGGCCCGCAGGCGCCGGCGGCGCCGCGGGGAGGAACTGAGCGGCCTGCACATCGTGCCCAGCTACGGGATGCGCCGCATGGGCTTGATCCGCCACGAGTACCTGCGTGCCGTCCTGCGCGCCCGCGAGCGCATCGACATCACCAATGCCTATTTCGTGCCGGATTTGGGCATGCTTCGGGCCATGCGCAAGATGGCGCGGCGCGGCGTTTCGGTGCGAATCTTGACCGCGGGGACGAGCGACGTCCGCGTTGCGAAGTGGGCCTCGGAGGCGGTCTACGCCAAGCTGCTGAAGGCCGGCGCGAGGATCTTCGAGTACCGGCCGCGCATCCTACACGCCAAGAGCGCCGTCGTCGACGGGCGTTGGTTCACGGTGGGCAGCGCCAACATCGACCATCTGAGCTTCCTGCACAACCTGGAGGTCAACTTGATCGGGGTGGACGTCGAGGCGGCGGAAATTTTATCCCGGCAATTCGAATCGGACCTTGCCGAGTCGCGGGAGATCCGGCCCGATGAGTGGCGCCGCCGCTCCCGCTGGGCGCGGTTCCGGGAGCGGTTCTTCTACGCCTTCCGCGCCTGGCTGTAGCGCTGCAGGGCCCAGACGAGGAATCCCAGGCCCAGCAGGATCCCGCTGCGGGCCACCGCGTCCCAACCGAAGTTGGCGAGCAGGACGGCGCAGAGCAGGATCCCGCAACAGGGGATGAAGGACGGAAACTGGATGCCCTCGTGAGGGTGGCGCTGCCAGCGCAGCTTCAAGAGGCTCAAGTGCACCAATAAGAAGACGATCAGGATTAGGAAGCTCGTGGTCTGGGCGAGGACCTTGAGGCTGCCGGTGAAGACGAGCAGCAAGACCGCCCCGCCCGCCGCCAGGACGCCCAACCACGGGGTGCGTCGTCCGGCGTGAACGGAGGCCAGCGATTTCGGCAGCAAATCTTCCCGCGCCATCCCGTACATGAGCCGCGAGGCCATGATGAGGTTGATGAGGCCGGTGTTGGTGATGGCGAGGATGGCGATCAGGGCGAAGTAATCCGCGACCCGGCCCAGTCCCGCCTTCTCGAAGACCAAGAGGAGCGGGGTCTTGGAGGCGGCGATCTCGGCCTTGGGCACGTGGATCAGGAGCGCCAGCGTGACCAGGATGTAGACGACGGTGGAGACGGAGATGGCGATCAGGATGGCGCGGGGCAGGTCGCGTTTCGGGTCTTTCGCTTCCTCCGCCAGGTTGCTCAGGTCTTCGAAGCCGATGTAGGCGTAGAAGGCGATCGTCACCCCGCCCAGCACGGCGCCCCACTCGAAATCGGCCCGCGCGGCCGCCGCGAAATTTTGGATCGCGCCGCCGCTCATCATCGCAAGGCCCAAGGCGATGACGGCGATCAGGCCGCCGACCTCGACGGCGGTGAGTACGAAGTTCACCCGCGAGGATTCTTGGATTCCCCAAAAGCTCAAAAAGCTCATGCCGCCCACCAACAGGAGCTGAGCCGGCCACTCGGGAAAGGGGACCAATTGCTGCAAGTAGCCCGCGAAGGCGGTGGTGACGGTCGCGGCCGAGACGAGGCCGGTGCCGAGGACGAAGACGCCGATCAGGGTCGCGGGCAGCTTGCCGGGGAAGGCGCGCCGCACGAAGGCGGCCGCCCCGCCCGCCACCGGGAAGCGGGCGCTGAGCTCGGCGTAGCTCAAGCCGGTGAGCACCGCGGCCAGGGCGGCGATCAGGAAGGTCGCCCAGGCCGCCGCCCCCGAGATGCCGACCACCTTTCCAACGAGGGCGTATATTCCCGCGCCGAGGATGTCGCCGATCCCGTAGACGATCAGGGCGAAGAAGCCCAAGCGGCGGGCGAGGGTGGGAGGGGAGAGGTCGCTCTTCACGGGGGCGAAGATAATTCGGAAGCCGGGCGAAGGCGAATGATTTCACCCCGCATGACAAGGAGCGCGCTAAACGTTGCAATCCCTGAATGGGTCCTGTCCGGTTTGCACGAGTTCATTCACTCTCTGCTTGTTTAATTTCAAAATTCAGTTGATTATTTATAAAAAATGCTTAAATTTCGCTTGGGTGCGGCGATCTTTTTTCACTCTTATTCTCGTCCTTGGGGCTATCCTCGTGTTGGCCCATCCGGTCGCGGCCAAATCCAAAAAACACTCCCCTGGCCTGCGGCGCCCGCCGCCGAAGATATCCGTGAGTTATGATCCGCGCATGCAAGCGGCCGCGAAAATTGCCAATGCTCGCGCCCGAAAGCATTCCCGTCGCCTATGTTGGCGCGCCGTCAAGAATGCTTTGGTGAAAGCCAAAGTGGTTTCCAGCCGCCCGACCACCCGATACGCCAAGCAGGCCGGCCGCGAACTGCAGCGAAAATACGCTTTCAAAAAGATCCCCGTGAAGAACCCCTACAAGGCCCCCCTAGGCGCCATCCTGGTCTATGGCGGACGCGGCGCGGGCCATGTCGAAATTCGTACCCGGAAAGGCTTCGTCAGCGACTTCGCCAATCCGCGCCCTTCCAAAAGGCCCCTGATCGGAGTTTACGTCACGCCGAAAATGATGGCATCGCATCGTGGCAAAGGCGTGAAGCGTTCTATCTAGACTCTTAAATTCCCTCCCATAGGACATCTTCGACCTTGGCGCGCCGGTTGACCAGCCGCGCGAGAACGAAAAGCCAGTCGGAGAGGCGGTTTAAATAGACGAGCAGCTCGGGGCGGACCGCCTGGTCGTGCGAGACGGTCACGACTTGCCGCTCGGCGCGTCGGCAGACGGTGCGTGCCAGGTGGAGGAGGGCGGAGGCCTTTGCGCCGCCGGGCAGGATGAATTGCTTCAAGGGCTCGAGCTCGCCTTCCCAGGCGTCGATCTGCCGCTCGAGGGCCTTGACGTGGCGGTCCTGGATGAAGCCCGCGATCATCTCGGGCGTCGGGTTCACCGCGGCCAGCTCGGCCCCCACGATGAAGAGCTGCCTTTGGGCCTCGGTCAGGGCCGCGGCCAGCGTTTCGTCCGCGAGCTCGGTCAGGGCGCAGCCGAGGACGCTGTTCAGCTCGTCGACGCTGCCGTAGGCCTCGATCCGCTCGTTGTCCTTGGGATAGGGGCCGCCGCCGAAGAGGAAGGTCTGCCCCTGGTCGCCCTTCTTCGTGTAGATCTTCATCGGAACTTCACCCCTTTCTTCAAGCCGCATTCATAGAAGGGATAGAGCTTGTCCCAGGCCTTGAGGATGTCCTGCGCCAGCGTGGCGCTGAGCGGCTTCAGCTCGACTCCGACGTCGAAGAGGGCGGACTTGAGATCCTGCAGGCGCCGGCCGGTCTCGGCGAGGAAGGTCTCGAGCGAGGCGATTTTCGCGGGTCGGTAGTCCTTGTCGCGCTTGGTATAGTCCGCCAGGCCCTTGAAGTCGGCGGCATGGCGCTCGAAAAAACCTCGATTGGCGACGAGGTTGGCGCCCAGCAGCGGGCGGTTGGCGGACTCGTCCTTCATCACCACCCGCGCCTGGGCACCGGCCTTGCCGATGCAGAAGGCGAGGTAGACGTAGGCCTTGTAGCCGCGCGACTCGGGGCCCAAGGCCACCCAGGTCTCGTCGGGCGGGTTGACCGTGCGGCGCATGTGTTTGGCGGTGTGGGCGAAGAATTCCTGCTTGAAGGCCGTTATCAGTGCGGGGCCCAGCTCTTCGCCCAGGGCCTCTAGCTTGGGGCGGATCTTCGCCTTGAGCCCGGCCATCCGCTTGGCGAAGTCTGGGATGGAAAAAACTTCCAGGTCCTCCTGGGTGAATTTGAGGAGCATGGCTATTTCCTTTCGGGACGGTATTCCGCGTAAGAAGACTCGGTCTCCCACAGCCGGACCGAGAGGATCGGCAGCCCGCGCCCCTGGGCGTAGTCGAAGATGACGCGGGCGATGTTCTCGGCGGTGGGGTTTTGCTCCATCACGAAGACCGGCTCGCGCAGGTCCTGCAGGATGCGGGTCAGCGGGTCGTCGCGGCGCAGCAGCATCTTGTGGTCGAGCTCCTCGTCGAGGAAGCGTTTCACCTCGGCCTTGATGTCGACGAAGTCGATCACCATGCCGCGGTGGTCGAGCCGCTCGGCGCCGAATTCGATCTCGACGCGGCCGTTGTGGCCGTGGGGGTGGGCGCATTTGCCCTGGTAGTCCAGCAGGCGGTGGCCGTAGCAGAAGCTAAGTTCTTTGACGACGCGGTACATGGGTTTTCAGTCGATGTGCCTGCCGCCGTCGACGTGGACGAGCGAGCCGGTCATGAAATCGCTGCCTTCGATGAGAAATTTGGCCGCGTTGGCGATATCCTGCGGCGTGCCGATGCGCTTGAGCGGCGTGCTGCGAATCACGCTCTTCATCACCGCCGGGCCCAGGTCGTCGGGCCACATCACCGGGCCGGGCAGGATGGTGTTGATTTGCACCTCGGGGGCCAGGGTCCGCGCCATGCCTTGGCCGACGGCGACCAGGGCCGCCTTGCTGGCGCAGTAGGGGACGTACTGCGTGTAGGGCTGCAATGCCGCCCAATCCGCGATGTTGACGATCTTGCCCTTGCCGCGCTTTTTCATCTTGAGCCCCAGGGCCTCGCTTAAAAAAAAGGGCGCGCGGGCGTTGACGTTGAAGAGGTCTTCCCACTGGGCCTCGCTCGCCTTGCCGAGCGGCGTCGGATAAAAAGTGGAGGCGTTGTTGACGAGGACGTCGACCTTCTTGCGGAGCTTCCAGGCTTCCTCGGCCAAGCGTTTCAATTCGGAGAATTTGGCGAGATCGCCGCGCAGCAGACCCGGCGTCCTTTTGAATTTTTTCCGGATTTGCGCCTGCAGGGCCTTCGCGTCCTTGTCGGAGCGGTTGTAATGGATGAGGATGTCCGCGCCGGCCGCCGCGAGGGTCAGGGCGATGACGCGGCCGACGCGCTTGGCCGCGCCGGTGATCAAAACGGTGCATCCCTTCACTTGCATCGCCCGACGTTACGCGCAGCCCCGGAGGCGAGTCAAGCGGGCAATGGACCCGGCGCGGCCGCGCTTGCCGGTCTCGTCGGGGCTGTGTTAGCCCTGGAAAATGACCGTTCTTCCCGAGCAAAATCCCGAGACCGCGAGGCTCTGCGTCCTGGTCAGCGGCGGCTTGGACAGCGCGGTCCTGATTCAAGAGGGCTTGGATCGCGGCAAGGAGGTCTACCCGCTCTACGTCGCGACGGGTTTTGTCTGGGAAGAGGCCGAGCTCCACTGGCTGCGGCGCCTGCTTGCGGCCCTGGCCCATCCCCGCCTGCACGAGCTCGCGGTCCTGCGCACGCCGCTGGGCGAGCTGTTTCCGGGGCACTGGGCCTTCACCGGCTCGGGCGTGCCGGACGCCGCCTCGCGCGACGAGGCGGTCTACCTGCCCGCGCGCAATCTGTGGTTGCTGACCCAGGCGGCGGTCTACGCCCAGTCGCGGGCGTTGGGAGAGATCTGGATCGGGGTGTTGAGCGCCAATCCCTTCGGCGACGGGCAGGCGGCCTTCTTTACCAGCTTTCAAGAGACCTGCCGCCTCGGCCTGCCGCGCCCGCTCAGGATCGCGGCCCCCTTTCGCGAGCTTGCGAAGGCCGAGGTCGTCGCGCGGCACCCGAACTTTCCTTACGCCTTAACTTTTTCCTGCATCCGCCCCCGGGGCACCGAGCCCTGCGGGGACTGCAACAAGTGCGAGGAGCGGCGGAAGGCCTTTCACGCCCTGGGGATTGCGGCTAAGATGCCTTGAGGAGCTTTCCATGCCCAAGTTCGAGCGACATATCTTCATCTGCACCAACGAGCGCAAGCCCGACGACCCGCGCGGCTGCTGCACGGCCCGCGGCTCCGTGAAGATCCGCGAGTTTTTCAAAGAGGAGGTCAAGCGGCGCGGCCTGAAGGGCAAGGTGCGTGCCAACGCGGCCGGCTGCCTGGATCACTGCGAGTTCGGCCCGGCCGTGGTCGTCTATCCCGAGGGAGTTTGGTACCATGTCGAAAACGAGGCCGACGCGCGGGAGATCCTGGACCGGCACATCGAAAAGGGCGAAGTGGTCGAGCGCCTGGCGATCTACAAGTGATCGCGGCTGGACGCTCGCAACTTATTTGGGATAAACTCGGCTTATGGGCGACGTCGTCAAGATCTTCCAGCGCCAGAAATTCACGCTCGAGCAGGCCGAGGCGCTCTTGCCGGTGATCCGCAAGATCACCAAGGAGGCGGTCGACCAATTCCTGGTCCTCGAGGAGAAGCTCAAACACCACCAACACGAGCCCGAGAAGTGGAAGGCCATCGAGCAAGAGATCGCCGGCGTCCTCAATCACTGGAGCGAGAAGATCATGAAGCTGGGCTGCCAGCCCAAGGGCATCTGGCTGGTCGACTTCGACAACGGCGAGGGCTACTACTGCTGGCGCTTCGGCGACGACCGCATTCAGTACTTCCACGGCTACCACGACGGCTTTTCCGGCCGGATCGCGATCAATCGATAGCTGTAGGGGTGAGCCCCGGGTTCGCTCCCACCGTCTATTTTCCGGTTTCTTTCGACAGCTTATCGCCGCCCTTCTCGGGGATCAGGTAATCCCCCGGCCGATGGGCGGCGTGGCACTTGAAGCAGGACTCGCTGATCTTGTCGAGCGAGCGGAAGAAGCTTTTGTCGCGCTTGGCGGCCTTGTCTTTCAATTCGACCATGCCGGCGGCGAGGACGTCGGTGAATTCTTTATAGGCGTTGTCCTTGTCGGCCTTCTGCATCTCCGCGAGGGTCTCGCTTAACTCTTTGACCGAGATGTCGATGGCCGCCCAATCGGGCTTTTTTTCCTTCAGCTGGATGATCTCCAGGCCCGCCAGCATGCTGCCGAACTTCGCCATGTATTGCTTCAGGCCGATGGTGGAACGGGTCGCTGGCGGATGGGCCATCGGCTGCGTCGCCCCGGCTTCGAGACCGAGGCCTAACAGGAGAGTGGCAAGGGAAAGGGCCGTGAGGAGAGTGCGCACAGGAAGCTCCTTATTTCGAAAGCTTGGCCTTTCGTTATCATTGTTCCCAAGATTAAAGCAAATTTTATCGCAGGGCGGCCTCGTAAGGGCGCCGTCCCTTCTCCCCAGGCTCGCGATGGGTCGGCAGCAAGGCCAGCAGGGGGATGACTAAGAGGGTCATGGCCCCGTAACTGGCGAAGGCGACCTTCGGCGAAAAATGCGACCACAGCAGGCCGAACAGAACGGAAGCCGGGAGCAGTCCCAATCCGTAAGCGAAATAATACCAGCCCATCGCGGTGGCGCGGATCTCGGCCGGCACCACGCTGGCGGGGTAGGCCCGCTCCGAGGCCTCGACCAGGCCCGCCTGAAAACCGTAGATCCCGATCAAGACCCAAGACCAGGCCAGGTGGCCGTTGAAGGCGAAGGCGAAGAAGACCAGCGAAAAAAGCGTCCAGCCCAGGGCGATGGTGCGGCGCTGGCTCCAGCGGTCGGCCAGGACGCCGCCCAGGAAGGCGGCGAGTAGGGTGCAGAGGGTCAGCAGGCCCCAAGCGAGCGGCTGCTGGTAGGCGGGTAGGCCGAGGCTCTGCAGCTTCATGATTAGGAAGAGCTCGCTGGGCGTGCTGAAGGCCACCAGGAAGATGATCAGGATGTAGCGCTTCAGGGGCTTCGGAAGATTCTTCCAGGCGAGGCGCGGCCGGCTCTCCGGTTCCTTCGTCTGCCTTTCCTGGATCCACAGCGGCACGATCAGGATCGAAACGACGGCGGGAACGGCCGCGATCAGGAAGAGCTGAGAATAGGAGATGCCGTAGTACCCCAGCAGCAGGGCCGCCAAGGGCGGACCGAGCAGGGCGCCGGTGTGATCCAGGGCACGCTGGACTCCGAAGGCCTTGCCCCAGTGTTTCTTTTCGAGGGAATCGGTGAGCAGGTGGTCGCGCGGCGCCGTGCGAATCCCCTTGCCGATCCGGTCGAGGAAGCGCACCGCCAGGATCACCGCCGGGATAGGAATCGCGATCAGGGGCCGCACCAAGGCGCAGAGGGCGTAGCCGCTGACCGCGATGCGCTTGCTGCGGTGCTTCCGGTCGTCCAACCAGCCCGAGAGCAGGGCGGTGATGTGGGAAAGCGCGTTGGCGACCCCCTCCATGATGCCCAAAAAACCCGCGCCCAGGCCCAGGGTGGCCAGATAGGCGGGCAGGAGCGGCGTCACCATGTCGGCGCTGAAATCGTTGAACAGGCTGAGCAGCCCGAGCAGGTAGACGTTGCGGGTGACGCCGCGAAACATGGGAAATCAGCCTCCGATGGTGATCAAGTCGGGGTTGGCGGCGACGTATTGGAGCGCGAAACTCAGCTCCTCTTCCGTCTCGGCGAAGACGCGGAACAAGACCTCGCCGGAGGCGACGGCGTCGCCGAGCTTCTTCTCTAAATACACCCCGGCCCCGGGGTCCTGCGGGGCGCCGGCCAGTTTCGCGGTCCGGGCGATCTTTTGGTTGTGGATGGCGCCGATGCGCCCGGTCCTCGGGCTCGAGACCGGCGCGGAGTGCCGGGCCGGCCGCGGCTCCTTGAGGCCGCCCTGGCGCCGCGCGATGCCTTGAAACTTTTCCCAGGCCTGGCCGCTGTCGAGGATCTCCCGCGCCCTGTCCAGGCCCTCGCCCGCGGCGACCTTGCCGCTGAACTCGAGCAGCTCTCCGGCCAGGGAGAGGGATTTTTCCCGCAAGTCTTCGGGATGACCGGGCTTCCTTTGCAATACTTGTAACACGTCGAGGGCCTCGAGGGCAGGGCCGATGCCGCGCCCGACGGGCTGGAGGCCGTCGGTGAAGACGACGCGCAGCTGCAGGCCGACCCGCGCGCCGATCCGCTCGAAGCGTTTTTTCAGCCGCTCCGCCTCCTCCGTGGAATGCACCTTGGCGGTGGGACCGATCGGGATGTCGAGCAGCAGGTGCGTGGAGCCGGCGGCCCGTTTCTTCGAGAGGATGGAGGCGATCATCTGCCCCTCCGAGTCGAGGTTGAGCGGGCGCTCCACGCTGATCAAGATGTCGTCCGCCGGGGCCAGGGCCACCGAGCCGCCCCAGGCGATGCAGGCGCCCTCGGCGGCGACCACCGCGCGCATCTCGTCTAAGCCCAGGCGCACGTTGGCGAGGGCTTCCATCGTGTCGGCGGTCCCCGAGGGCGAAGTGATGGCCCGTGAGGAGGTCTTGGGGATGGGAAGGCCGAAGGCCGCGACGATGGGCACGACGATCATCGTCGTGCGGTTGCCGGGGATACCGCCGATGCAGTGCTTGTCCAGGACCAGCGGCAGGTCCCAGTCGATGCGCTCGCCGGTCTCGATCATGGCCTCGGTCAGGTAGCCGATCTCGGGCTCGGTGAGGCTCTGCTGGTAGCAGGCGATCACGAAGGCGGTCAGCTCGATATTGGAATAGCGGTAGGCGACGATGTCGCTTAAGATGGCCAAAAACTGGCTTTTGTCCAGGTGCCCCCCTTCCAGCTTGTGCCGGACGAAGTCGAAGGAGAGCAGGGGGTTGGGATGCGAGAGCGAGACGCGCGCGCCCTCGGGCGCGCCCAAGCGGCGGAAGGCGGCGTGGCTCAGGCCGATTTCGCCGCCCTTGACGAGGCCGTTCTCGGTCATATTCAGCGTGGCGAGGATGCTGCGTCCGCCGTAATGCACCTCGATCTTGGAGAGGGCGCCGAAACCCTGGCTGCGGCAGATCTCGCAGCCGATCGGCAGATAGGCGATGTTCTCGTGGTAAGTGTCGATGCCGACTTGTCGGAGGATCAGCTCAGGCACGCGCGGTCACCCCGCCAGGATCGTATCACGAGGCGCGCAGGACCCAAACCGGAATTCGCCCCTCGCGGAGCAGGCCGCGCGAGGTGCTGCCCAGCAGCGCGGTCTCCCAGCGCCCGGTCTGGGCGGCGAGGCCGACGCCGTCGGCCTTCAGGCCCTTGACCCGCTTGAGGATGGCCGCGGCGACGTCCTCGTCGCTGGTCTCGAGGCGGACCTCGCAGGGGACCCCCGCCTTTTTGGCCGCCTTTTGGAATTCCTCGGCCTTGTCCAAGTTTTCCCGGGCGACCTCGCGCAGGTATTGCGCCTCGGTCAGGGTCTGGGTGCCCAGCAGGTAGGCCGTGGCGGGCGAGGCCCAGGGAAAGGGCTTGGGTACCACGTGATACAAGGTGGCCTTGGCCTTGAGCGGCTTGAGGAAGGCGCAGAATTCGCCGAAGGCCCGGCGCGAGGCCGCGCTGAAGTCGCTGGCGAAGAGAAAGTGCTTGAGGGACGCCGGCGTCCGCAGGTGGGGATTGACCAAGAGCACCGGGTTTTTCGCGTGGTAGAGCAGGGTCTCGGCGAAGCTGCCCAGCAAGACCCGCCCCAGACCGCTCTTGCCGTGGGTCCCGATCACGATCGCGTAGGCCCCGCCCTTTTGGGCGTAGGCCGCGAGGGCCTTGGCGCTGGCGCTGAGCCGGACCTGGTTTTCGACTAGGACGGTGGGCGGCAGCAGGCCGGGGAATTGGACTTTCTTCAAGATTTTTTCGCATTCCAGTTTGGCGACGGCCTGGTAGCGGTCCTTGGCGGGGACGCTGAACTCGAGGACGACGTTCACCTCGGCGGGACTCACGACGTAGACCGGTTCGACCTGAAGGCCGCTCTGTCGGGACAGCAGCTTCAGCAGGGCCACGGCGTTTTTCAGGACCTTGGGGTCGTTTTGAAAGGGGTTGAAGGACCAGAGGATGCGTTTTTTGGAGGAGGACTTTTTCATCGGGCCACCTTTATCATAATTGGGTCGGCATCCGGAGAATTTTTTCGATTTTCCCTCTTTCGGGGCGGCGAAACATGATCGGCGTCATATCCTGCAAAAAAGCCTTGTGTTTGGCTAGGCCTTGGCCGCAATTTCGTGGGGCCATGACCGAGGATAAACCGATGATTTTTCCCTGGCCGGGGCAGGAAGGCCTCGCGCTTCGCCTGCAGGCCTCGCTGTCCGGCGAGGCGGGGCGCTTCGAATGGCGCCGCTTCCCCGACGGCGAGTCCTATTTGCGCATCCTTTCGGAGTTGAAGGACAGGACGGCGATCCTTTGCGCCAGCCTCGACCGCCCCGACGACAAGCTGGCGCCGCTGCTCTGGTGGGCGGCGACGGCGCGCGAGCTGGGGGCGAAAAAGCTCGTCCTGGTCGCGCCCTACCTGGCCTACCTGCGCCAGGACGCGCGGTTTCAAGAGGGAGAGGGCGTGACCTCGCGCTATTTTGCCAAATTGCTCTCGACGCACTTCGACGCCCTGCTGACCGTCGACCCGCACCTGCACCGCTACCGCACGCTGGACGAGATCTACACGATCCCCTCCCGCGTCCTCACCGCCGCGCCGGAGATCGCGATCTGGGTCCGCGGCGAGATCGAGAGGCCGGTCTTCCTGGGCCCCGACGCCGAGAGCGACCAATGGGTCTCGCGGGTGGCCGCCCTGTCGGGGGCCCCCTACGCGGTGGCGGAGAAGCGCCGCTTGGGCGACCGGCAGGTGGAGCTGCGGCTGCCGCAGGTCGAGGCCTGGAGCGGCTTCACGCCGGTCTTGGTCGATGACATCATTTCCACCGGCTTCACGATGCTCGAGACCCTGCGCCAGTTGAAGGCGGCCGGGTGGCCGGCCCCGGTCTGCGTCGGCGTCCACGCGATCTTCGCGGGGCGGGCCTACGAGGATTTGTCCGCGGCCGGTGCGGCGGCGATCGTCACCTGCAATACGGTCCCGCATCCCAGCAACCGGATCGACATCAGCGAGAGTTTATCCACGGCCCTAAGCGAGATATTATGAAGCCCTTGATGGAAAAAAACCTGCCCTCCGATCCCTTGGCCCTCTTTGTCCGCTGGTTCGCGGAGGCGGGGAAATGCAAAAAAATCCTCCAGCCCGACGCGATGTGCGTCTCGACCTTGAGCCTCGACGGCTTTCCCGCGGGGCGGATGCTGCTCTTGAAGGGTTACGGCCCGGAGGGCTTCGTCTTCTACACCAATTTCAAGTCGCTGAAGGGACAGTCCTTGTTCGCCTATCCCAAGGCCGCCCTGACCTTCTTTTGGGAGCCGCTCGAGCGGCAGGTGCGGGTGGTCGGCGAGGTCGACGCGGTCACGGAAGAGGAGGCCGACGCCTATTTCCGCTCGCGCCCCCGCCTAAGCCAGATCGGCGCCTGGGCCTCGCACCAGAGCGAGGCCTTGAAGAACCGAGCGCAGCTCGATCGGCGATTCGCGGCCTACCGAAAGAAATTCCGCGGCCGGGAGGTGCCCCGTCCGCCGCATTGGGGCGGGTTTAGGCTCCTGCCGCAGGAGATCGAGTTTTGGCAGGGGCGCCCCAACCGCCTGCACGACCGCATCCTTTACCGGCTGCGCGGCAAGGCTTGGCGGGTCACCCGGCTCAATCCCTAAGGCCGCCCGCCGCTCATGGAGGAGGCAGAGGTGCAAGCTCCCTGGCACGCGACCGACATCGAAGCCTTGCTCGCCGCATTCCGCGTCGATCCCGAGCGCGGGCTGGACGCGGCTCAGGTAAGCCTGGCCCGCGAGCGGTTCGGCAGGAACGCCCTTCCCGTAAAAAAATCGCGCGGACTGGCCGGTCTCGTCCTCGCTCAATTCCGCAGTCCGCTGATCTATCTTCTCTTTCTCGCCGCCGCCCTCGCCTTCCTTCTGGGCGAGCGCCTCGATGCCGCGGTCATCCTTGGCGTTTTGTGCCTCAACGCGCTGATCGGCAGCATCCAGGAGGGACGCGCCGAGCGCTCCATGGAGGCCCTGCGCCGTTTGGGGGCGCTTCGGGTCCGGGTCCTGCGCGAGGGGCGGGAGATTTCCCTGGAGAGCTCCGAGCTGGTGCCCGGGGATATCTTGCTGTTGGCCTCGGGCGACGCGGTCGGCGCCGACGCGCGCCTGCTCTCCGTCTTCGGCCTCAGCGCCCAAGAGGCCGCGCTGACCGGCGAATCCCTTCCGGTCGAGAAGGGTACCGAGGCCCTGCCGCCCGAAGTCTTGCCGGCGGAACGCAGGAACATGGTCTTCGCGGGGACCCACGTCGCCGCCGGCCGCGGGCGGGCCCTCGTGGTCGCCACGGGCCTGGACACCGAGGCCGGAAAGATCGCCACCCTCACCGAGTCCGCCGAGGAACCCAAGACCCCGCTGGAGCTTCGCATCGCCCAGATCGGACGCTGGCTGCTCTACGCCTCGCCGGTCCTCTTGCTCGCGATCGTCGGCGTCGGCCTGTGGCACCGGCTGGGTTTTGAAGAGATCTTCCTGGTGGGCTTAAGCCAGGTCGTTTCGATGGTGCCGGAGGGCTTGCCCGTCGCGATGACGGTCGCCCTCGCGGTGGGGATGCAGCGCATGGCGCGGCACGGGGCCATCGTGCGCCAGCTCTCCGCGGTGGAGACACTCGGTTCGACCAAGGTGGTTTGCACGGACAAGACCGGGACCCTCACCAAGAACGAGATGACCGTCGTCGCGCTGCGCACCGCGGGGGGCGAGTTGTGGGAGGTCACCGGCTCCGGCTACGCCCCGGAGGGGGAGATCCGGCGGGCCGGCTGCGGGCTGGTGTTGGCGGAGGCGCCGGAGGTGCGGGAGCTGCTTCTGGCCGCGGTGCTGTGCAACGACGCCCGCCTCCTGCCGCCCGGTCCCGAGGAGCCGCGTTGGAGCCTTTCGGGCGATCCCACCGAAGGATCCCTGCTCAGCCTGGCGGAGAAGGCGGGGCTGAGAAAATCGGAATGCGAGGCAAGCTTTCCCCGGTGCCGCGAGATCCCCTTCGATTCCGAGATCAAGATGATGGCGACGCAGCACGGGGGACCCGTGGGTCCGGTGATCTATTTGAAGGGGGCGCCGGAGGTCCTGCTGGAGTATTGCGGCGGCGCCTTGGGCGACGGCGGCGAGACGAGGATCCTGGACGAGGCCGGCAGGCGCCGCATCCTACAAGAAGGCGCCGAGTTGGCGGGGCGGGCCCTGCGCCTCTTGGCCTTCGCCGAGGTCCCTGCCTCGGAGGGGGATTTGAGCCGGGGGCTGGAATCGTTGCGGGGCCGGGCGCGCTTCCTCGGCCTGGTCGGGCAAATGGACCCGCCGCGCCCCGAGGTGCGGCGGGCGGTGGCGCTGTGCCGCTCCGCGGGGATCCGTCCCATCATGGTGACGGGCGACCACAAGGCCACCGGCCTGGCGATCGCGCGGGAATTGGACATCGCGCGCGACGGCGACCTCGCCCTCGACGGCAGCGAGCTGGAGGCCCTTTCCGAAGACGAGTTCCGCGCGCGGCTCGAGCGCATCTCGGTCTACGCCCGCGTCTATCCCGCCCAGAAACTGCGCATCGTCCAGGCCTGGCAGGCCCGCGACGCGGTGGTGGCGATGACCGGCGACGGCGTCAACGACGCCCCCGCGCTGGCGCAGGCGGACGTCGGCGTGGCGATGGGCCTCACCGGGACGGAGGTGGCGAAGTCGGCGGCCAAAATCGTCCTGACCGACGATAACTTCGCGACCATCGTCCGGGCGGTGGAAGAGGGGCGCCTGGTGTTTCGCAACATCGTGAAGACCCTGCTCTACCTCTTGTCCACCAACCTCTCCGAGGTCGTGCTTCTGCTCGCGGCCCTGATCCTCGATTATCCCCTGCCGCTGGCGGCCGTGCAGATCCTCTGGGTCAATTTGGTCACCGACGGGACCATGACGATTCCCCTCGCGATGACGCCGCCCGAGGGCGACGAGATGGCCTCACCGCCCATCCCGCGCCGAGCGCGGCTCTTGTCGGGGAGCATTTTGCGGCGGATGTCGGTGATGGTCCTGGCGATGTCGCTGTCGACCCTGGGCTATTTTCTCTTAAGGGTGGAGTCGGGGATGCCCTTCGATCAGGTGCGCACGGGGACCTTCACCTTGTTGGTGGTCTGCCAGTGGTTCAATGCGCTCAACTGTCTCTCCGAGCGGCGTTCGGTCTTCTCCTGGAAGACCCTGCAGAACGTCTGGTTTTGGGGCGGTTGGTGGTTGGGGAATTTGCTGCAGATGGCGGTGATCTTTTTGGAACCCTTGCAGGTCTTGTTCCGCACCGTCGCCTTGCCCTGGTCCGAGGCCCTGGTGATCGGCGCCGCCGGGAGCCTGGTGCTGTGGGCGGAAGAAGCGCGGAAGTGGCTCGTGCGGCGACGCCAGCCCTGCTGACGAATTAAGCGATGGCCTTGTTCCAGTCGCGCGCGGCAGCGCGCATCTTTTCGATCACTTCCGGCGCCGGCGGCGCGTCTTCCCCGCTGGGCAGGCATTGCGAGTAGATGACGCGGAAAAACCACTCGATGGGATCCACTTCCAGGGCCTTGCGCAGCGCCTCGAGGGTATTGAGGGTCGGGTTGACCTCTTGTCCGCTTTCGATGCGCTTGATGGTGCTGATGTTGACCAGCCCCCGAGTCCGGTAGCTCAGCTGCACCTGGGTTAGGTTTCGGGAGTTACGGATTTCCTTGATGGCTTGGGCGATGTTCATTTTGATCGTTCCTTTCCCTATTTTTTTAATAAAGCAAAAGTTGGACCAATTTATTCACCCTCAGGGTTCGGGGGGCAGAGCTCTAACTTATTAGGATTATTTAAGAAAAAATTAGGGAAAAATTATGCCAATTTATTTAGATACTCAAATGGCGAAACGAGAACTAAATTAGAAATTTTATGAAATAAAAATTTCATATTTTTGCGAATTATTTATAGTCCATCGGGCGTATTTTTATAACTCTATGAAATTAAATATTAAAATTTATTCAACAGCATTGGATGGCTTAGCATGGACTTTGCTGTTATTTAAAGACAAGGTTCTTTAATGAAATCATGAAGAATCCATATGTTTGCCGGTCCCTTTTCTTGGTCCCTATCTATAATATCGTTGGGTGGGGTGGGAGTCAGGGTCGCTCGCAAATCCGGAAAGGATGCTTATGAAGAGAGAAGTCGGGAATGGAAAAACTCTAGGGGGTAAGAAGGTCCGGATTTGTCAGGCCTTGATGGCCGTCCTGGCGGTTGCCGCCGTGGGGGTCTTGTCGGGGTGCGGGGGCAAGGGTGCGGCCAACCCGGGAGGCGGCGCGGGTTCGAACGGGTCGAGCGCCGTCGGCGGCGCCGTCAAACCCGCGGAGATCTTGTCGCCGGGACGCAGCGTCACCGAGTACGTCTTAAGCAAGAGCCGTCACCCGCAAGGCGTCGGCTTGGTGTTGCGGGTCTTCCTCCCCGACGGCTCGAGCCTCTTCGACGAAGGTGCCGTGTATCCGCTGGCCTTCGGCTACCACGGCTCCGGCGGCTTGAATCGGGAGCCGGATCAAGCGGGGCAGGAATGCACCCAGGAACTGGAAACGGCTTACCGGGAGATGACCGAGTTTCTGAACGCGCAAGGCGTGGCGGTCGTTTGGATCGACAGTTTCTATTCCCGCGATCCCCGGTTTTGCGAGGACAACGATCCCGATTTTCAGCAATTCGCCCCGCCCGCCATGGACAGCAACCTGCAGCAGGTGGTGAGCCGGCTGTACGACGCGGCCTTTGCGGAACAGGCGCTTTGCTCGCTGACGCGTTTCGACTGTTCGAAGTACATGCGCATCGGCACCTCGGAGGGAGGCACGGCCGCGATTTTGCCCAGTCACCGATTTGTAGACCGAAGCTTGGCCCAACTGTTCGACCCGAACGACCCCGACAACGAGCTGCAGAAATTGACGGACATCGCCTTCGCGACCTTGCCCGTAAACCGGCCGCAGCCGAAGTTCGTCCTGGCGATCTCGCCGGGTTGCGGCTTTTACGGCGCGATTCCCTTCTCGGTCGACGGCGATACGGAAGATCTTTTTTATCCCTCGCAAGATCTCTTCCTCGAGATCGGGGGCTCGGATGATATCCCCGAGGAGTGCGCCGTCGCCATTGGAGACGGGCGCCGTCAATTGCAGGCCGAGGAAATCCAAAATCGAGAGGGAATCTCCGATGCGGGATTTCGGTACCACCTTACGATCTACCCTGGCGCGGGCCACGCCTTGTGGGAAGCGCGCCAGGAGGAGATCAAGGCGAAACTGCTTCCCTTGATCCAGCAGCACTTGAAATGAGCGAGCGGCGAAGGTTTCGGATATTCTTTAATACTTGTACAAGAAAGTATGAAGAGCGCCGGGAAATGCTTATGAAATTTTGTCCCGGGAGATTTCAGGTTTTTTCCGATTTCCATTTCAAAATTAGATTCGTGAAAATCACCGCGCGCGGAATGAATTGAAATTGCGGGAAAATAATTTTTCTTAATCTACCCTCCTGCTAGCACGGGAATTGCTTTCGCATCCCTCCATCGTAAAAGGCACTCCATTTTCGTGTTTCACTGAAACTCAGTAAGGAGAATTCTGTGCTGAAATTCTTGCATCCCTGGATGGGGGCCGCATGCTTGGCGTTCGTGTTTTCCATGACGGCTCCGAAGGAAGTTGCCGCGGTTCAGGTCTTGGTCTTCGACGACCCGGCATACGTCGATACGGAAAGTGCCGCTCCCGATGCCGAGGCCGATAACATCGCCGCGGCGATCGAGGCCTTGGGGCATACGGTCACTTTGCAGCCTTCGGCAAATGATCTGGCCACTCAAGACCTTAGCTCGTTTGAAGTCGTGGTGATTCCCGAGTTGGAAATTTCCGATCTCGACCTGGCCCAGACCCCGGTGGAGGGAAATTTAAGAAACTTCGTCAACAACGGAGGTCGGGTGATCGTCAATGGTTGTGATGGTTGCACCGGCGCGCTGACTGTCTTGAACGAAATTTTTCAGTTCACCGTTTCCGGTGGGAATGATGACGTTGCGACTACCGCGGGTCCGTCGCTTAACAATACATTATTTCAAACCGGTCCGGCCGATTTACTCGATAACAACGCAATCGAGACGCTCGCAATCGACTCGCTTCCTGGAGAAGCGATTCCCGTCTATGCGAACGGCAACGACGCCTCGGTCGTCTTGTTCCCATACGGAAATGGAGAGATCGTCTTCTTAGGTTGGGATTGGTATAATTCCGAGCCTCCCAATGCTAACGGCCAGGACGGCGGCTGGCACACGATCCTCGCCCTTGCCCTGAAGCCCATCGACTTGCAGCTCAGCATCACGGCCGACACCGTCGCACCGATCGTCGGTCAGACGATCGAATTCGATGTCGAGGTGGTCAATCCCAATATCTGGATTGCGACCGGCGTAACGGTGACGACCGTCCTGCCACCGAATTTAACCCTCACGGACGGCACGGTCTCTCAGGGCATTTGCGCGGTGGACATCCAACCCGAAGGCACCACCCTGCTTTGCCTGTTGGGGACCTTGGATATTTCCGCTCAAATACACATCGTGGCCCAAGTCGACGCTCCGAGTGACGGAAGCGTGGAGGTGACGTCCTCGGTCGAAAGTCAGCAAATCGAGGTCGACGAAAGCAATAACGTCGCCGCGGCGGCCTTCACTGCCTCCCTGGACGCCGATGCCGACGGCATTGCCGACGCCGCCGACAATTGCCCCGCGGTGTCGAATGCCGATCAAGCGGACTCGGACGAAGACGGCGTCGGCGACGTCTGCGATGCGGGCGCCGCCGTCGCTCCGCCCTTGACCGGAGGCGGTTGCGGCCTTTCCGGATCCGCCGCGCCGCAAAGCGGTTTGGCGGCCATCTTGGGACTGCTGACCGCGGCGGCCCTGCTTCGGCGCTTGCGCGGCAAGACCGACGAGCGTTGTTCCTAGACAATCGGCCCTGGGGCGATCCCCCAGGGCCATTTTTTTCCGACGAAGAACCGAATCGAAAATCATCCCATTATTAATCAGGAGTAAGGAATGAAAAGCCTACGATCGCTTGTGCGGACTTCTTTATGGGCCGCGATATTCTCCCTTTGGCTGACGCCTAACGTCCAGGCCGCCAATGTGCTGGTGCTGGACGACCCAACCTACGTCGACTCCAACGGAAACACCGGAGCCGAGGCCGACAACATCGCCGCGGCGGTCGATGCCCTGGCGCATAACGTCACCCTGCTGAATTCGGCGGCCGACTTGGCTACCGAAGACCTCTCGGGCTACCACGCGATCGTCATCCCCGAGCTGGAAAACGCGGCCTTCGACCTGAATCAAATTCCCTTGGAGAGTAATTTAAGGAATTTCGTCCTTAACGGAGGGCGCCTGATCGTCCAACGCGAGGTCAACAACGACAACGACCTGAGCGTCCTGAACGACGTCTTCCAGTTCGGCGTCGCGGCGGGGACTTTCGATATCCCCACGACCGCCGGCGCGATGCTCAACGACACCTTGTTCCAGACCGGACCGGCCAATTTGCCCAACAATAATCTCGTCAGCTGCCTGGCGGTGGATTCCTTGCCGCCGGACGCCGTTCCCGTCTATGCGAGCGGCAACGACGCCTCGATCGTCCTGTTTCCTTTCGGGGAGGGCGAGGTCATCTCCATGGGTTGGGATTGGAATAATTCCAATCCCCCCTGGCCCAACGGCCAAGACGGCGGTTGGCAGCTGGCGCTGGCGCTGGCCTTGAAAAACGTGGATCTCGTCATGACGGCCGCGGCCAGCACGTTGACTCCGGTCGTCGGCGAGGAGCTGACCTTGGATATTCAGGTCGGCAATCCCTATCCTTGGATCGCCACCGGCGTGACGATCGTCGCCCAGATTCCCGGGAACCTGGAGTTGGTAAGTCACACCTCGACGGTCAATATCAGCCCCTGCCAGCTAACGGCCCTGCCGGATCTCACGACGGTCACGTGCACGGGCGATTTCAACGGCACCGAAACCCTAAGCCTGGTTTTGCTCGCCAAGTCGGAGGGGGCCGCCTCGGTGACGGTCACCGTGGATAGCCAGCAAATCGAATTGAATCCCGCCGATAACGTCCTGTCCGTGGATTTCCAAGTGCAGCCGGACACCGACGGCGATTCGATCGGCGATGCGGATGACAATTGCCCGACGGTGAGCAACCTGGATCAGGCGGACGCGGATCTCGACGGTGTCGGCGACGTCTGCGAGGGCTTGGATGCCGACGGCGACGGCGTCGCGGACGGCGAGGACAATTGCCCGAGCGTCGCCAATACCGACCAGGCCGACGGCGACCTCGACGGCGTCGGCGATCTTTGCGAAGCCCTGGATTCCGACGAGGACGGCGTCGCCGACGGGATCGATAATTGCCCCGGCGTGGCGAATGCCGATCAAAACGACGAGGACCTCGACGGCGACGGCGACGCCTGCGACCTTTCACCCGTGGTCGTCACCGCGGTCAACGGCGGCGGCTGCGCCTTGTCGCCGGCGCCCCTGGAGGCCGCAAAGGCCGGCCTGTCCTGGGGCCCGGGGATTCTCCTTGGCATCGCTTTCGGCCTGCGGAGATGGATTCGCTTGCGCTAAATCTGCGTTGTTCCACCGACACACAGTAAAGGAAGGCGGCAATGGTGCCGCCTTTCTTTTTGCCTTGGAGCGGGTGCTCTGGAGCTCGGTATCCGCCAATATATTGGCGAAAATGAAATTTCGATTCGAGGGGATTTCACGTTTTATTTCTCAAATTCCACTGCGAAAAAAGCGTATCTCATTAGAATTACATGTAAAATTAATTCAGCCCTTCGATGGTATGAGGATTGCTATTTATAGCAACAGTAGGTCCGAATCCCTTTGGCGGATAAGCCTAGGTCTTCAACTTTCGGTGTAAGGAGAGAATCGTATGGAAAAGAAATGGAAACGCTTGCTGGTGGGTACGCTGGGCTGCCTTCTGGGATGGCTGGGGCTTCCGGAGGCCCGGGCCGAGAAGGTCCTATTTTTGGGCCCAGGGGCCGAGATTCACGTCGCGTCCCAAGGCAGCGAGGTGGAGGTGGATTTTGCCTACTCCAATCTCGAAATTTTCCAGCAGGAGAAGAACCAATTTTGGATTCCGCCGCGGAGGCAGCATAAATTGGGCAAGGACGATTTTTTGGTGGTCCATAGCAATGTGACCTCGAGCGAGTTTGGGGACCATGTTTTCCTCGGCTTCTATCGGGAAGACGCGGATACGATCCGTTTGCATGTGTTGCCCTTCTATTCACTATTCAAGGGCAAGGATGGGACGCTCAAAGGAGTGGGGTTCACGGCGGGCGCCGAACGCATCGACAGCGCCTCTCCGATTTACCTGAAGGGGAAAAACCTCGCCGTCTCCGTCAGGATCTCGGAGGATGAGGGATTTCAGCCGATGGCTTTAACCCAGGCCGAAGGGGTGAAACTCCTGATCCCCAGGTATCCGTTTTTTCCGTATCAGATGCGCCTCGCCCACAGCGGCGTTTCCGTTCAGGCCGAGCTGGGCGGCAACAACACCATTCAAGCGGGCGAGAAAGGATTCTCTCCTTGGACCGAGCAGGATTACTTCGTCACGGTTCCGTTTACTCCCGAAGCGGAAGCGGCCGCCGACGAGGCCCCGGTTCCTTTCCAAGTCAAAATCCAATACCAAGAGGGCGGCGCGTCGAAAGAGCAAACCTTCTCCATCGGAGGGGCGTCGGCGATTCGCGCTTATGGAAAGGACGGCGTCGCGACTGAGTTTCGAGTCAGGGCCGAGTCGGAGAACGCAGTCACCTGGACTCCCTTGCCTTTGGGCGAAGGGATTTTCTCCAAAGTGGAGTGGGTCGGCAGCGGCGTATCTCCGAATGTCATGCAAACCTTCAACAAGCCGCAGATCACGCGGGTAGTCCTCTCCGGACCGAAGAGCAGCCATCGCATGGTTCGCTTGGGCGGCGAGGGCCAGGGCGCTATCCAACAGATGTCCCAACTTGTCTCCATCGGAAAAAATTACGACTTCAAGGCCACGGGAGAATTTTTCCAAATCCGAGCCAAAGTTCAAAACAAAGCGGAATTCGCCGGCGTCAATGAGGCGGGTCTGGCCGTAGCGGATTTCGCGGGCGGCGACAAGGGAGAAGGCGGTCTCGTCGGCAAGCTGGATCTTGCGGGAGAAGGATCGGGGGGTTCCTCGCAGAATGGAGCGGATAGCTTCTTCAAAGGGGCCTCGGCCGCCAACTCGGCATCGGGTTGCCAGTTGCAGCCCGTCTTGCTGGCCCAAAGTTCCTCGACCCCCTATTTCTGGATGGGCGCGGCGACCCTGATGTTCCTGCTCCGCTTGCGCGGGCGCCGTTAATAGCGTTGATCCTCATGGATTCGAGTACTTCATGAAATTTCATGAAGTTTCTCGATCCTGGGGGGACTATATATAAACTATATGAATTACAGTTAGTTAGGTGAAGGGGTAAGCTGGCCTTTTTTTTGCTCAATTCCATGCCGTACGGGTGTTTTCGTTAAGCGGCAGGTAAGGAATGAGCACAGTTTCGGAAAATTTTCGATCCAGCCACGCGCGGTTTTTCGCTTGCGTCCTGCTGATAGCGGCCTCTTCCTTGGCCGCCTGCGGCAAGGACTCGGCGGGAAGCGCGGAGCCCACAAGTCCGGGGGGAGCGATTCCCCTCACTCCAACGGACTTGGAATACCACTCCGCGACTCCGGCCGAATTTCCGGTCTCGTCAGGGCGCTTCGTCGTCCCGGCGGGGCTGAACGCGCGCTGGCCCTTGGACCAAAACCCCCGCGACATCTCCTCCACCTTCGGCCCTCGCCTCAAGGCCAGCGAGGCCTCGCGGCCGGATTTCCATCGCGGCCTCGACATTCCGGGCCAGCTTGGCGAGCCCGTCTATCCCATCCTTCCCGGCAAGATTTACAAGGTGGTTGCGGGCGGCGAGTCCTCGGAGGGCGGAAACGTCGTGACGATCGAGCATGTCCTGCCCGAGCCGATCGTCTTTCACGGGAAGGCGACGACGCGGATGTATTCGCAGTACGCCCACCTGGCAGAATTCGGCGAGAAGGCCGATCAGTGGCTTTTGAACCCCGAGATGGAGATCGAGATTTCTCCGGACGAAGTCGTCGGCGGCCTGGGCCAATCCGGGACGACCACCTTCAATCACCTGCATTTCGAGATTCGCCTCGAGACCACCTGCAGCCTCGAATATCAAACCGAGAACCCCGACAGCCTCTGCGCGCAGAACGGTTTCGACCCCCACGTGAACCCGCTGCAATTCCTTTTGGAGAACGACGGCGAAGGGCCGCGCTTGGACTACGTTCAGCGGGTCGGGGACAAGTTGAGGGTGAAGTTATCGACGGGCGCCCTGTGGGCCGACCTCGATTACACGGTCTTGGAATTTTTAACCGCAAGCCGGCAAGCGATTCGCCAATTTCGCATCGGGTTCAACGCGCGCGAGGGGTTCGACGCGTCGAGCACCGAGAAGTTGGACGACCCGCAACTGGAAGGGGTTTTGGTGTCGCCGAGCCCCTTCCTGTCGGACTCCGCGGTTTACTCGATGGAGTACTCCTTCGAGCTGGCTTCGTTGCCCCAGGCACCCGCATTTGTGCGCCTGTTGAGCGAGGATGTCTGGGGCAACGGATTTTCGACTCAATTCACGTTGGGGAACTGATTCAAGGAAGGAAAGAGGGCACTCATGGCTAGGAAGATTAAAATAGCGATCGCCGGTATCGCGCTGTTGGGATTGGTCGCTTGCGGTGGGGTGGATGTCGACTCGGGCGTTTCACCCTCGCTGAGCGGTTCGACCTCCGGCGACTCCGCGACGGAAGGCAACAAGCAGCCCACGATACTGCCCGGCCCCGACCATCAGGAAGGCGTTCCCACCGATGAGGAGACGGACGACGGCGTTTCCGGCGGCAACGACGTCGCGCCGCCGGAGTCCCCCGATTCGCTCGGCGTGAATCCCAATAACAAAAATCCCAATTGATCGGCGCAAGCGTCGGGTATCATCTATAAGTCTTGAACTCGCGCCCCCTCGTGGTTTATGTAACATTTTAAATGCGTCTTTGATTCTCCCGGGTATGCGGAAAATCGAGGTCTTCATGAATCCATCAACTTCCGAGAAATCCCTCAACGTCTCCCCAGCTTCCGCGCAGGCGCGCGACGTCGACGCGGAAAGGCTTGCCTTCGTCAACGACCTGCCGGCGCTTTCCTTTTCCGATTTGCTGCCCAATCACGACGGCACGTCTTGGTTCGTGACACGGGAGGGAGGTCCCTTCAAGGAAGTGCTGTTCCGCGAGGGCGTGGGCGAATCCCGCAAGCTGAAGGTTGACGAAGTCGTCCTGTTGCGTTCGGGATCCTTGTTGGGCGACGGCAATCGGTTTTTCCGTTTCAATTGCGAGGGGCAGAAGGTGTCTTTGACGCCGGTCCACGGCGCGCCTGAAAAATCCGAAATGCGCTTGGAGGCCCCGGGGATTCCAGCGATTGGTTCCGCAGATAAATCCGAGATCGTCGGAGTCAGCGAAGGGAAGTAACACTTTGCAATGCCCCCAGAGCTCGCAATTGGGGCGAGGCGCCCCATATTTCCATCAAGCACATTTAAAGTAGAGTCGATTTATTCGGCGGGATTGAATTCCACCCTTGAGTCACGCTGCCTTTTTGAGAAAGTTGTTCGGGCTCGCTTCGGAATCATATTTAATACCTAAAATTAATCACTATCGAGGCAGAGATTCATAATCAGCGATTCGTTTGGCGCCATACGATCGTTTTCTTTGCTAGAATTTAACAATTCCAAAAAAAATTCCGAACAACGCTGAAATTTCGATGTCTGCACACCCCGGTACCGCAGCTCGCATGCCATCATTTATGAAAATTTCGCTATCGAAAACTCAGGAGAAATTTTTCAAATCCGGACAAGTTAGAAAATTTGAAGAAACATGAAGTCGCCGTTGGGGTGCAAAGTCCCGTTTTATCAAGCGCTTTCGAGAACAACTCGCCAAAAAATCTCACGAGAATAATTCAAGAATAATTCGGGGCGCGACGTGTTTGCGCCCTGGCAAAGGAGCCGACCATGTCGTTCAAGATCGGTGCGCACGCGCAAGAACTCGTTCGCAAATTATCTTCGCAAAATCCGCCCGAGAATACCGCGCCGTCCGGCGAGGTGATTTCCGGCGCCGCCGCGGGTCCCGATGTGCCCGACGCATCTGCCGATGCGACGGCGGAGCCCGCCCCCCAAGCCACCGATGCGGAGCCGCAGCCCAGAAAAAAAATGAACTTCAAGTCCGTCGACGCCTATAGCCTCCGGTTGGACGGGGGCTTCGGCTGGAGGAGTTTTCAAAACGGTCAAAAGCTCGACCACGACGGCGGCATGTTTCGGCTGGCCGCCGGCCTTCGCATTCCGGTCGGTAGGCGCTTGGCGCTCTCTCCCCGATTGGCTTACGAATACCAAGGATTGAAAAAACCGCTGGGTTTCGGTGTGGAAAGCCGGGCGACGGCCCATATGGTCGGTCTGGAGATCGACCTCGGCATCGCCCTCCATCCCAAATGGTTCTCCTTGCATCCCGTATTGGGTTTCGGCGCGGCGATCTACCGCGCGCCCGGCAGTACCGACGGCTTGGTCGGCGCCGAATTCAATAAAAACGCGCAGCTCTTCCCGATTCGATCCGCCGGCGCCCGCATCGACCTTGGCCTCCAGCTTTGCACCTGGGGCGATGCGATCTGCCTGGGCGCCAAGTTCGCGGGCGACATGGGGATCAACCCCACTTTGGACGTCATCGACGCCCCCGAGGGCGGTAATCCGCCGATGGGCCTAAGCCCGATGGGCGCCGGCGTCTCCGTGGGCGTCGATGTGCTGCGCATCGTTTCGAACCTGCGGAACAGGAAGAGGTCGCAAGGCAAGGGGGAGGAACCCGTCACCGCCGATTCAACTCCTGTCGCCCAGCCTACTTCGGAAGAAGCGGAACCGTCCCCTCCGGCCCCCGAGGAGTCCGAGCCGAAACCGATCCCTCCGGAACTTCCGACCGTCACGGTCGCCGATTTCGAAGCGAAACTGGAAGACGCCAAGATGGAAAGCAACCACGTTCAAGGCAATCTGAAGCTCGCGCAAAGGGGGCTGGAAAAGATCAAAGACCCCAAGACGAAGAAACCCGACAAAAAAATCAACGCGGAATCGGCGGTCAGTTTTTATCGACGGTCCGCGGAGAAAACACATTCGGTCGAGGTGACCCTGGCGGGGCTTTATGACGCCTACGGCAATATGAGCGACCCGCAGGAAGGGGCCAAGGCCCTAGGGATCCTCCAGGAGATCGAGGCGCTATACAAGGTTATGGCCGCGCAGACGGTGGAACTCCACGGCATCGCCGACCAGTCGGTCAAGGCCTATAACAAGCGTCGAGGTTCGGAGGCGGAAGTCGCTTTTGCCGATCCGAAACCGGAATACCCGGCCTTGCGGCAAGAATAAAACATTCAAGCGAGAAGGAGCGAAGATGGAAACGGTAACGGTAAAGGAAAAAGTGGTCCAACAGGAACATCTGAACCTGGCGGGCGAATTCCTCGAGCACATGGCCTCTTTTCCCGGCGCGAAGGTGCTGCTGAACGACGGTAAATTGAAAATGACTCCCGACGGCGGCGTTATTCTGAGCGCGGAGTTTCGTTTGGATACGTTGCGATTTGCCGCCAAGGGGAGTCGTTCCTGAGAAATTCACCTCCAACTCGCTAAAAATTGCGAAACTGTCGAAGCAAGATGGTCGCGACCTCTTGATTCTTCACGTCCCGGCGGCAACCGGAACACTGTTCCGAAGAGCCTGCTTTTGTCTGCGGCGAAAAGAAAGGCATTACCAAATTGTTTTCACCAAAGGATGGGCGGATATTTTTTTGTCTTTCGTAATCAGGGGCGCTTTATGGATCATGGCGGTTACGACCAAAATTCGGTCAATGGGGTCTTCATGGAAGTTTTTGAGTTGCGGCGCTTGAACGGCAATTTCCGGTGACACCGGCAAAAGTCGGGTGCGGGGTATGGCTAAGGCGGTCTTTATCCATTCTTCGGTTTTGCGATTCAAATCGATGCGGTTTTTCTCGACCAGCATCGAAACTTCCCAGCAGGTCATGGCGCTGACTCCCAAGGTTTCGGCCCCTTCGATGGCCCGAAGGGCTTTAGCGGAAAGCATATTCGGGGCGCTAACCCACCAAAGCCAGACATGGGTGTCCAAGACGATCATGAGCGGGCGTCCCACTTAACGTCGATGGGAGAGAGGATATCTCCTTTAAAGGTAACGCTGCCAAGTAAAGAGGGAGGGGCCTCGACCGGAAGAATTTGAGCTACCGGTTTGCCCCGCTTGGTGATGATCAGGCGTTCACCGGTAAGGGCGATTTTATCCAATAAACCAAGGCATTCGGCCTTGAATTTGCCGGCGGCGATGGTTTTCGTTTGTGATTTTGTGTCCATAGTCATGAGACTATGGTTACTAGAGAAGGACGTCAATAGGATTCCCGTGGGAGTGGCCGGGGTTGGGACAAGTCACGAGGTGCTATAGATGGTACGGCAATAGGTGGCAAAATAGGGCGATAAAAGGCCTGTCACGGTGACAAGCCATGAAGCTATTCGCGCGAACCCATTCCCATGAGTCAGCGCCGCAGGCGCACAATTTCCTAAACAGGGAAGGTTTGGATCGGTCCGCCCAATTCCAGGCCTACGGCGAGCCCCTCTCTTCCGAAATCATCCAACTACAAAAGGAAGGCGATCCTGAGTTGCGCAGCCAAGGTCTGCTGAATGCCGCGATTCGGGAAGAGGTGCGCGGCAAACCGGCCTTCGCGACCGAGGCCTATGCCTGGCTGATGCAGCATGGGACCGCGACGGTCCGAGAGAAGGCCCAGGAGCGGCTGGAGCTATTGGAAGGCCAAGGAGCCTTCGGGCAAAGAGCCGAGCAGCTCCTGCGAGGCTTCGCCCAGGAGGCCAGCGACCCGGTGATGTTATTGGCGATGGGCGTGGGCGGCAGCGTCTACAAGGCGACGAAGCTGGCGACGATGAGCCGCTTAGTCGGTAGCTCGGGGTATCTAGGCCGAGGCGTGGGGATGAAATTGGCGGGCAGCGTGGCGGGCTATGCCTTGGAGGCCCCGGTGTTCACGGCGGTGGGGCGCTGGGGCCGGGGCGAGAAGCTGTTGGGCCCAGGTTTGAAGGAAGAGCTCTTGTCGAGCTATCTGGTCCTGGGCGCAATGAAAACGGTTGGAGGGGTTTCGAGGGGAATTAGCCGTGGGTTGGGTAGTCCCAGATTGGAGAAGGTTACGGGGGACGTCGGTCTCTACGGCGGGATTATGCTGGGGCACAAGCTGGAGACGGTCGTGGGCTTGAGGGAATGGCACGGCGGCGGACAGGAGTGGGCGGACGGCCTGGCGATGTTTTTCCAGCTGAAGGCCTCGGGCAGGATACTGAATCGATTGGGAGGAGAGAGCTACCGGGGGATGGAGCGGGAATTGGATTACCGTGCCAAACACTTGGCGGAATGGGGCGACATCCAGCGCGCGAAGGCTGCGAATGACGGAAGCTATCCCATCCCCGAACCCGCCGCGAACGGCCCCCATCGAGAGGCCGCTCAGTTGGAGCTTAAATTGGCCGCAGGCGCCGAATGGGGCGCCTCCCCAAACGATTCCTCGCCGGTGCGGCGGAATTTTCAGGTCCTCGCCGGCGACAGGTCGGGGCCCGGCACGGAGGGCGGTCAAGGGCGCGCGGCAATGCCTACCTTCAAGGCCGGAAGACCTTCCTCCTTCGAAACGGGCGCGGAAAGCCCCGGGGCCGGTTTTCCTACCGAAATCCTGAGCTGCCATCGCGGAGGGAGCGTGCCCTCCGGCGACGCGCTCCTTTGGATGCACAAGGCCTTGGTCCGAGAGATCCGTGACCCCGCCTTGCGGGATCGCTTGGCCCTGAGCTATCGGTCGATCCAAGGTGGCGATCTGGCGGGGGCTTGGGAGGGACTCCGGGAAATCGTCGAGGCAGAGTCGGAAGTCGCGGAGTGGCTTCGGGAAGGCGGCCATATTACCGAGACGGAATACGTCACGGCGAGTCACGAGGTCCCCCCGGCCGGCGGCGAATCAAGGACCGGGATCGTCGTGGAAATTTCCCGCCGAAACTGGGTTTCGGCGCAGCGCTACGATTACCACCAACAGAAAGACGTCGAGCGCCTGGAATTGGATGAGTTGAATGCCGCGTGGCTCGCGGGTGGAGGAAAACTTCAGGTCAGGTCCGATGCGCTGCTGCCGGAAATTTTGCAAAGGTTGCGGGACGGTCTGCCCGTGGTCGACCCGGGCGAGGCCTTCCTCTTGCGCGGCAACCTTTGGGGCGACGTCGATTTGCGAAACCTCCAACGATGGGAGGCGCATTACCGGGGGAACGACGGACAGGTGGAGTTGTTCCGCGATCTCTCCATCGTGCTGAACCGCCCGAGGCTGGGGATGATTAATTCCAACCAGAGCTGGGGCGACAGCCGAAAGGCGAAAGAGATCTTCGCCCGCCAGGAATGGAATAAGATTCCCGTCCGGTGGCAAGAATACCTCTGGTATCGGGAGAACGTCGATTGGGATGCCTACCGAGGAACCGAGGGCTACGATCGCATGACCCAAGAGATGTTCGACGGAAATCCCTTCGCGGCCTTCAAGGTCGCCAATTACATCCTCGGAAAGACGAGGTTTCGAACCCTGCAATGGGGCGCCGTCCAGAGAATCGCCGTGGAAAAGAGGGAACCCCTTCGGGCCGCGCTGGTGCGAGGCCTGAAGGACGGCACTCTGATCGGACCCGAGGGCTATGACCGCTTCGCCTTGGAGCAATTCTCCGGCAATTCCGCCTTGGCCTTCAGCGTCGCCAGGTCGCTGTTGGGAAAATCGGATTTCGAGAGCTTGAGGTGGGTGCGACAAAAGAGATCGACGGTGCAGGAACAGGGAGAAATACTCGCGACATTGCGCGGGGGAATCTCCGAGGGGACATTTTTGGGTCCCGACGGCTACGTCGAGTTCGCGAAGCGTCATTTCGGCGGCGACGCTATGAAGGCCTATCAAGTGGCCCAGGCCTTGCTGAGTCCCGGGGAGTTCGCGGGATTGCAGTGGGGGGCCATGCGTCTTACGCCCGTTACGGAGCAGACGAGGCTTCTAGCCATGCTGCGAGCCGGGATCGAAGACGGTTCGCTTAAGGGAATCGAGGGATACGTCCGGTTCGCGGAACTGGAGTGTTTTGGGAACCTGCAAAAGGCGTATCGAGTCGCCCGCAGCCTCTTGGGGGAAGACGATTTTCCGTCATTGCAATGGGGATCCGTGCAATTCATGCGGGCTGCCGACAGAAGCAGGATCCAGGCAAACTTGCGGTCCGGCTTGGCCGACGGGAGCCTGGTGGGAATCCAAGGCATGCAGGACTTTGCCGATCGAGAATTCGGAGGCAGCGTATTCAAGGCGGGGCGCAGCGCCAAACAGCTGCTTTCGGACTCGGAATACGAGCGTCTTTCCTGGAGCATCCGAGCGGCCCTCAAAAAATAATTGGGCCCCATGGCGGGGCCCAATTCGGGTTGAGGCGGGACTGACAAGGAGTTATCGACGCGCGGAAAAATTTGTCCGGCACCATAAATGAAACTCGCCGCGCAAGTACCGCTGTCGCAGGCCCATGCGCTTGAGACTCGCGAGATCACAAATCCTGAAAGATAAAAAAAGGGCGGCCCTTAAAAAGGGCCGCCGGGGGGGAACCCCGAGATCCGGGTAAATCCGGGGTTGTGGAGGGCCCTGGAGGGCCTTACGGGTTCGGATGGGCACATGAACCATCCTTTAGGGAGGCCCTGACAGTATTTCTGGGCGCCGCGCAGATCAAGCCCCATCTATGGTACCGCGCGCGGCGGTGAGGCATTTGAAAGTTTCTCGATGAAAAAAATCGGCAGGCCCCGAGAAAAGGGGCCTGCCATGGATGAGGATCGGGGGTATTTGACGTTTTCAATGGGGATTATCGAGGCCGCGCGAATTTTGTCCGGTCCTATAAATTGCACTTCGGCAACCAAGTCGGCGCGGACTCGATAAGAGTCGGACGGATCGGAAAAAAACGCGAGAGCCTAGCCATGAAACTTCCCATGGATCCCATGCGCCTCTTCCCCGCCGAGAGTCCTCGGCCCCTTCCTTTCTCCGAGTTTGCGGCGGAACTGGAATGGAGTCCGTCCCTAAATATGCAAATGCGAAAGCTCGCCGAGGAAACCGATCCGGAGATCTTCGGCCGCGAGCTCCTTTCTTTGGCGATCCGGGAAGAGAGGCGCGGCGACGCGGGGCTTTCCGCCAAGCTCCTCGCGTGGTTGGCGGAAAACGGGGAAGGAGAGGCCCGTCGTCAGGCGCGGGATCATTTGGACGCGGCGCTGGGAAAGGGCGGTTTCGGCCGCAGGGCCGAACACCTGCTCGACGGTTTCGCCAAAGAAGCCTCCGATCCCGCGACGCTGGCCGCCATGGCCGCGGGCGGTATCGTCTATCGAGGGGCGAGGGCGGCGACGATCGCTCGCTTGGCGGGACGGGCGGGATTGTTCGGACGCGGAGGCGGATTGAGACTCGCCGGGGGCTTGGTCGGCTTCGCGGCGGAAGCGCCGACCTTCACGGCGGTCGGGCGCTTGAGCAGGGGCACGGCGTGGAACGAGGCAGGTTTGGGGAAAGAGCTGTTGTCGAGTTACCTCGTGTTGGGCGGCTTGAAAGGCGCCGGCGCCACGGCCGGGATTATCTCGCGACGCGCGGGGCATCCCGGCCTCGCGAGGTGGACGACCCTCGGCGGGATGTACGCGGGCGTCATGCTGGGGCACGGCATGGAGACGGTTGCCGGCTTGCGCGAGTGGCGCCCGGGCGGGATCGAATTCGTCGAAGGCGCGGCGCTCTTGCTCCAACTTCAGGTCTCCGGGCGGCTGCTGCACGCGGCCGCGGGGCCGAGGTACGCGAGCTTCGAGCGCGAGCTGGAGGCGCGCGCGGACCTCTTGTCGGAAAACGTCCCGGTCGAGCGCCTGCGCGCGGCGAACGACGGTCGATATCCCCCGATCGAGCCCGCGGCGAACGGCCCGCATCGCCGGGCCGAGGAACGAACCTGGGCCATGGCGAGCGGCGGAGAATCCTGGGGCGCGGAACCGACGGGCCACTTACCCGGGGGCTTTCGGGTATTTGCCGGTGAAGAGGGGCCCGGCGAGCCCCATTTTGTTCCGCAGGCTCCGGCGCCGCGGGTGCATGAGGTCCTGCACATTCCGGCCGTCGAGGAAACCGGGAAGTCCCCAGCCGAGGCAGCGCCCGTTTCCCGATCCCAAGAGGGCACAAGGCCCGTTGCGGGCCTGTGGTTGACCGCGCAGGCGCCGGCCGTCGGCCTGGCGAGGTTTCGCATCCACCGCCCCGAAATTCCGGTGACTTCCCGGGAAGCCGTTTATCGGGTGAAGGATCTCGATCCCGCTTGGGGTACCGTGACCATGGAGTTGGATCCTTTTTTCCCCATGAATCTGCCCGGCGCCCCACGGGAGCTGACGCTGGAGATCAACGAGACCTTGCGGGTCTCCAGGAGGGAACGCTTCGTCATGGACGTCTCCCGGTGGCAGGCGCGCGAGGTGGGGATGCCCGATCTGGCGGAGGTCCTCAACGGCAAACCCCTGGAAGTGCCGCAGGAGAGGTCCTCGTTTTTCGGGATCGGGACGGAACAAAGTCTTCGCGATTGGTACGGCCAGGCGCCGACGTCGCGGCTTGCGCAAATCGACGTCTTCCGGGCCCCCGGAAAGCCGGTCGCTTGGATGTTGAACTTCCGGGAACTCGAGGGCGCGGGTCCGGGCAAGCTGGTGCTGGTCAAGCACGAGGAGGCCCAGGCCCTGGGGCTCGCCGATTCCAGCGGCGGCCTGCTCGAGACCGCCGAAGCCCGCGCGCAAGAGCTGCGTTTGGTCGAACGAAGGCCCGCTGCGACCTACGCGTGGGGAGTCCAACCGGCCGCCCGCTTGGTCTCTCAGGGGATGCACCAGCTCGATTTCACGCTGTACCTCGACGACCTGGCGCCGATGCGCGATGCGAACGGAGGGGTGACGCCCTTCCTGACCCTCGGAAGGGGGGAGGGAGCTTTCGGCTCGGAATACTTCCGCGACCCTCAAGTCTCCCGGGAGCACCTGAAAATTTCCTTCCCCGATCCCTTTTGGATTCGGGCGGAGGAGCCCGCCAAGAAAAGGGAGGGCGGCTATATCGAGTTGGAAAACCTGTCCCCCAATCCGGTCTGGACCTTGAGACGGGGCGAATCCCCCCGTCCGCTCTCCGCGCGAGGCGCGGCTTTGGCGGACCCCTCGGGCGTGTTTCGGCAGCTCCAAGCCGGAGATCAAATCGTATTGGGTCCCTATGTCCTCACCTTGGCCTTCCGCCGGGGACTCTCGCCGGCGAAGGGCGAGTTTGAAGCGAAAAAAACGGCCGCATCTAACGCGCCCCCCTCCCGACCCAGGCCTCTCGAAAGCCTCGAGTTGGCGCCCGGCGAAGTCTACGAGCTGGGAAGGAATCTCCGGCCCAGCCTCCCGGGCCTCGTCTCCGTTTCCATCGCGCAACCCTTCATCGCCTCGCGCCACGCCAGGCTTCTTTATGAGCCGGGCTCGGGCGGTCCGGGAAAGCTTCGGGTGGAAACGCTTTCCGAAGAGAGACCGGCAGAGGAGATCGCAACCGAATTTTACGCCGAAGACGGGAGGCGATGGAGCGCCCCGGATCTGGAGGCTAGCGATCGCGATCTGGCCCTGCCTCCCTCCCAAATCCGCGAATTGCTGGAACCGCAGGCCTGGGCCTACGTGAAGGGCGAAAAGGGTTGGGATTGGAGACGCCTGGACTCAGGCGAGCCCTTCGAGCTGGCCTCCGGATCCCTGTTGGCCTTGGGAAGGTTGGCGAGGCCGGAAAAGGGGATCCGATGGTTCATCGATGCCTCCGGGCATCGGGATCTCGAACCCTACGACTATCCGTGGAATCTCCGAGACGCGGTGGTTTATCAGTTCAGCGAGACCGGTAAGGGCGGGCTTCTGACCTTGTATCGATTCGATGAAGACTAAGCCCGTTCCGAGATTTCACTAAATTGCACAATTTTCATCTTTCTCCCGCCCTGGGCCCCGCTGCCGCGCCGGATGTCGCGAAAAAACCTTCGAAATATCCCAAGGGTCCTCGAAGAGAAATTGGCGTGCTTCTTGCTTCACCCAATTTCAAACTTCCATAAGAGGATCATTGATGAATCCTTCGGCATCGGAGCTATCACCATCGGAGCTTTCACCACCATTTCCGTCGGACCCCGTTCTCCGATTGCGGGAAACGCTGGGCCCGGTTTGGGAAGAGGGTCCGCCCCCGAATATTTCCTCGCTTCACGCCCGATGGCTGGAATTGGCCGTCGCAAACGGGGAATGCGACGCGGAGCGCCTCGAGGATCTGCGTTGTCGCATCGTTCGCGAGATCACCGGACAAGGCGCGCGAAGTTTCCGCATGAGACATGAGATCCTTGCCGTCGACCTGATGATTCTAGTCGCCGCCCACGAGCGCCGGGAGCCGCCCTCGGACCCCGGCGATCGAAGACGGCGTTGGATTCGCTGCTGTCTGAACGACCTGGAAGCGGCTTGCGAGGAGGCTCCTCGAAACCGGGACGCTTATTCCCGAATCAGGGAAGTGATGGCGCTTACCCGAAGTTTTCTTCACCTGGAATTTCTTTGCCCGGAATATCCCTTCGATTTGGCGCTGCAAGGCCTGAAGGTGAGGCGCGGTTTGGAAAGGCTCGCCTACGACACCATCGACGAGGTTTCCGCGCTGGGTTTGAGGGACCGCCGGCTCGGCGTCTCTTATGTCGCGGAGGCGTCGAGGGATTTGAAGGTGATCTACCATCAGGCCTTGGACGCGGGGAAGTTCGCCACTTTGTCTTTGCTGGAAAGCGGGGAGGGTTTGGGGCGCGTCCTCGAATTGTCCTGCGCCGCCGCCGCGCTGGCGGGCGAGGCCTCCGTTCGTCCCGCCGCCGAGGGCGTATTCCGATTCCTGGAAGCGGCGGAGCTTTACGCGCGACTGGGCCTGGAGGCCAGGGTGGGTGGCTGCCTCGACCAAGCTCGCAAATTGACGCCGGCGCTACCCGCGAAGGACCGTTCGGCGGTCTATCTGCGCATCGAGCAGATCCAACAGCAACCTCTCCACCTTGCCTTGGGCGCATCGGAATGACGAAGGAGTCGAGCCGTCGAGCGAAGCCGGAACGGCCGCCAATTTCAATCGCCTCGGTCCTATAAACCGTACTTCGGCAACCAATCTCCCCGCGGCGCGATAAAACGTCATCGAATGAACAGTTATGAGACTTCGTCCCCACTCCATGTATGGCGAGGCCGCGCCTCGCTTTGACTTAAGGACTCCCCAAAATCACGCCGGGATGGCGCCCCTTTTGGAAAAGGCCGGCGGCCTGAGGCGGGAGCTCGAGCAATTGCGATTGGAATCGGATCCCCGGTTATTTTCCGAAGGCTTGTTCCGGTTGGCCGAGCGGGAAGAGGCGCGAGAAAATATTCCCTTCGCGATCGAGGCCTTTGCCTGGCTCCAGGCGCATGGGGATAGCGAAGTTTCTGTCGCGGCTCAAAAAAAACTCTCGACGATGCGCGGGGCGGGCTCCTTCGGCGAACGGGCCGAGGGGCTGCTGCGCCGCTTCGCGCGGGAGGCCGGCGACCCCGCCACCCTGTTGGCGATGGCCGCCGCCGGGGGCGTCTATCGCGGGACGAGGCTCGCGGTCATGTCCAGGCTGTCCGGGAGCGCGGGTTGGTTCGGCAGGGGCGCGGGCCTGAGGTTCGCGGGAGGCATCGCCGGGCTGGCCGCGGAGGCCCCGGTCTTCACGACCGTCGCGCGCGCCGGCCATGGGATGGAACCCTTCGGCGCGGGTTGGGGCCAGGAATTGAAATCCACCTACCTCGTCTTGGGCGGTTTGAAGTCGATGGGCGGCGTCTCCAAGCGCCTGTCCCGTGACGTGGAGAACGCGAAAGTCAGAAGTCTCCTGGCCTACGGCGGGATGTACGGCGGGATCATGACGGGGCAGGGGTTGGAAGCCGCCTTTGGAATTCGGGAGTGGGGCGTCGGGGGCGCCGAGTGGGTCGAAGGCCTGGCGACGCTGTTGCAGTTCAAGGTCTCGGGCGATTTGCTGGCGCGGGCGGGGGGGATGAGACGCCGCGAGATCGAAAGAAGATGGGCCCTTGCGGAGGAGAACCTCTCGGCCGGCCCGCCGCGCTCGGCGAACGACGGGGCCTATCAGCCCATCGAGCCGGCCGCCAACGGACCGCATCGCCGGGCCCTCGAGCAGACCTGGGCGCTCGCCGCGGGCGGCGAGCCTTGGAACGCGATCGAGGGCCCGGAGCCGACCGGCCGGACTAGGTTTTCCGTCTTGGCCTCCCAAGGGGAGGATTCGGGGAGAGGCGGCGGTCCTCAGGCCAAGACTGGAGTGAAACCCAGGACAGGACGACGAAGCTCGAGGGACCCCGTCTCCCCGCGCCCCGAGACCGTGGCGGGCGATGCGAAGTTGGCGCGGCTTATTCAAAGAGCCGGCGACGGCGAAGCCAAAGCCTTGGCGAAGTTGTTTTCCCAACCGCAGCCGCCGCGAGTCCTGCTGCATTTCAGCAGCCGTCTCGAATCCGCCGCCCCGGAGGTTTCCGGGAAAATATTGCCGTACTTGAGGGAAGCCGACCTTCGGGAGGCCGAGAGGGTGTATCCCCAGCAGCCTTGGCTCGTGATCAACCTGATGACCTCGCTCGCCGGATTGGGCCATCCTCGGGCCCAAAAATTATTGCCGGAAATGCTGAAGCCCAAGGACTTGTCCTGGACCGATGAGGGCGAGTTGCGCCGCGCACAAAGGGAGGCCTATTGGGCCAAGCGAAACCCGAGCCTGTCCCTGGCGAAGGAGGGAGGCGAGGAGAAAGGCGCAAGGACGAAACAGTCCGCGAAACGGCAACGAAGCCCTTCCAGAAAAAGCAGGACCCTTGAAGAAATGGCCGACGAGGCGGCTCGGTCCGAGAGCCAGAGGCAAAAGGTTCGGCGGGTCGCAAAGGCCGGGTCGCGAGAAAAGAACGAAGCGGCCTCGCTACCGCGCGATGAGGCCTCCTCGGCCGGGTCTTTGGAAGGGCTCGCCGTATCCGAGAGCAAGGGCTCACAAGCCCGGTACAGCGACCGCGAGATCCGAGCGGCCTACGCTCAGCTGAACTCGATGCTCAAGGGACAAATCACGGTCAACCCGTCGCTGCTTCTGGAATCCGAGGGCATTCTGCGAGGCTTCTTTGAGGTCCGTCAAATGACCCAATTCACGGTGGAAGGCGTGGCCGTGACCGAAATGGTGGAGGCGTTCAAGTCGGGCATGGGCGCCGGCGGAGAGTTGGGTGCGGCTTGCGAGAGGATCCTCGCCGCCGACAGGGTGCTGGGACCCTATCTGGCCATCCGGAAGCATCGGCCGCAAGGCCTCACCGAGTCCGACTAAGCCGTCCGGAATCATAGATGAGCGTTGAAGGATAGGTGGGTTTTAATAAAGGTTCAGTGGTATCTCGACTCGCCGAGAGTGTAACGGGAAAGGAAAAAATGACGACTTTGTTGGAGAGGCGGGGCGCCGGTCTTGGTGGCCCCGGAATTTCTCATGCCGAAAACCCACCTAAAACGCCGCGCGCCGGGCAGGCCCTGAACGCCGTCCTGGAGGCTTTACCGCCGAATCCCGAGGAGCGCCTCGGTTTGTCGAGGGAGCTGGAGCCCTTGGGCCGGGAAACCGACGAGGGCATTTTCGACGCGGAGCTGTGGCGGATCTCGGTCCGCGAGGAAGCTCGCGGAAACTCGGATTTCGCCCTTCGCGCCTACGCCTGGCTCGCCGAAAACGGGGGCGCCGAGGCCCGCGCGCGGGCCGCGGAAAGCCTGTCGCATGCCGGTGGAACGGGCGGCGCCGGTTCCCGATTCGAGGATTTGTCCCGGCGTTTCGCGAGGGAGACCGGCGATCCGGCGACCTTGCTCGCGATGGCCGCGGGCGGCGGCGTCTACCGCGCCGCGCGCTTGGCGGCGATGAGCCGCTTGGCCGGAGGCGCCGGCGTGTTGGGACGGGGCCTGGGCCTCAGGGTCGCGGGAAGTGCCGCGGGTCTCGCGGTCGAGGCGCCCGTTTTCACTGCGGTGGGAAGGATAGGCAGAGGAAACGACCTTGCGGGTGTGGGTTTCAGAGAAGAGCTCCTGTCCAGCTATCTGGTCTTGGGCGGATTGAAGGCCGTGGGAGGGGCGGCGACGAGGCTATCGCAAGGCCTGGGCCGGCCCGCGCTGGAGAGATGGATCGGAATCGGCGGCATGTACGGCGGCATCATGGCGGGTCACGGCCTGGAGACCGCCGTCGGCCTGCGCGAATGGAGACCGGGAGGCGCCGAATGGGCCGAGGGCCTGGCGCTTTTGCTCCAATTTCGCGCCTCCGGTAAGATCCTGAACCAATTGGGCGGTGCGCGGTATCGCGGTCTCGAACGGGAGCTGGACCTGCGCGCGGATCGCTTGGCCGAATGGGGGGCGATCGACCGGGTCCAGGCGGCCAACGACGGTCTATATCCGAAGATCCTGCCGGCGGCGAACGGCCCGCACCGCGGTTCCGAGGCTATCGACCTTAAAATGGCGGTCGGCTGGGAAACGACGAATTTGAAATCCGAGCCGGCGTCGCCGCGGGGCCTGCGTGTCTTGGCGAGCCAGGGACCCGCCGACGGCGACAGCGGAGCGGTGCCCGCCGCAGTGAATCGAAGGCAGCAGGGGAGAAGCATCGAAATCGAGGTCACCCAAAAGTTGGAGGCGGCCGAAGAAGTTCCCGGCAAGAGTCCCGCTCCTAAAGAACCGGCACGCAGCGGAGAGGGTTGGGCCTACCTGAGGGATTATGGAAGGGGGCTCTACCGCTTTCAGGTCTCCGAGCTCCCGGAAGGGAGGCGCGGGGTCATACCGGCGAGCTATGTTTCCGAGCTTTTTCTCAACCCCACGGGACGCAACGCGGGCCAGCTGACGGTCGTCGTCGAAAGCCTTCGAGACGAATCCGGCTATCCCAAAAGGCATATCCTGCAAATCGAACGGGACCAATGGGAGGACCTGGGTTTTGTCTGGCCCGAGGCGTCGCGCGCCTTTCCCATCTTGCCCAGGCAAGTCATCGCTTTGGAGTCCGGAGACACGATCTTGGAAGGATGGCTCGGCCGCTTGGAAGGCTATGCCCGCCAATTACCCTGGAACAACGAGCAAATCAGGGAGATCGGGGTCCTGATCGGCCAATGCGAGCAGCTGGGAGCGGTCATGAAACGGCCCCTTCCCCGCTTGGATCGCTTCCTCGAGGCCTATGGGGATCGGATGATTTTGTCGGAACCGAAACCTCCCGCGGCGCGGGAGATGACTTGGCTCTCCCTTCACAGCCGACAAGGCATGCAAGTATCCCTCCGGCGAATCAGCGACGAGGGCGGCATTCCCCAGGGGATTGCGTCGGCAAAGGCGATGGTCGGACGCCTGATGGGGCAGGAGTCGGACCCTCTGCGAAACACCTCGCGCGGCGCTATTCGGATTCAAGCGCTTCAACAGGGTTATTATTCCTTGCGTCTCCAATATCAGGAGAAAGGGAGGTACCCGACCTTGGATCTTATCGTGAACTCCGAAAACGCCAGGGCCTTGGGCCTGGAAATCGTGAAAGAAAGATTGCTGATCCCGACCGAGCCCATGCCGGCCGTGGAATTCAAGGTGTTAGGGAAGGCCACGGTGGAGCGGCCCTGGGTGACGCTCTTTTCGCCGCAGGGCGACAGCCTCAGCCTGCAAAGCGACGGTTGGAAGGCCCGCCACTATGCCTTGCTGATGGACGGAGAGGCGGTGTACGGCACCTTGACTCCCAAAGGCGATCGGAGGCTCGGCGATTCGCTGCTGGCACCTTCCCTGGAGGGCGGGGCCGCTGCGGTTTACAAGTTCGAATTGATTTACCGATCCAGGTCCGGACTCGAAAGAATGGTGGATATCAGTCTTTCCGCCTCCCAAGCCCAGTCCTTGGGATTGGAGTTGGACGGCTGGAACCTTCGGATTCCAAAGAAGTCCTATTTATTGGTCAAGGTACAGGAGGACGGACCTGCCTCGAGATAGGACTTAAAAGTCCGGCCTGTCCTTGCGGTGCAGTAGATCGACTTGGTTGCCGAAACCACGGAACGCCTCGGATAGACCGTAAAATAGCCCGGCTTTGAATAGGCCTGCGATGCCCGAGTATTTTTGCCGGGCTTGCGCTTCGTCGATCCCGGGCGCTTGCCGCGTCTCGGATTCGGGTGCGAGGTTATCGCGACGCCGGGCGACACTCCATCCACTTCTTCGCAGGGCACCCTCCAAGGTCCTGGCAGGGACGGCCTTGACGACGCTGGAGGCGGCTCTCGAGCCGATGATTCCGGCGAGCCCTTGGGGAAGTCCCTCAAAGTCCGTGCCGACAAGAGCTTCTTCCGCTTCACAGGTTAGGCGAGCGGACTCGCGGGAACGGCCCTCGGGATCCTCGCATACGGGAAATTTAGGGGAAGAAATGGGCGGCGTCATTTGGATCTCCTGAGAGGTTATGGGTTGAGGGCCGGATCGGGCAGCGTGGGATCGGGATACCTTTCGAAATCGGCTTCCGGATCGTAGCTGTTGCTGCCGTGCTCGAAGGGATTGAATTCGGGGGAGAGGGTCGCGTCCGCGTATTGGGCGATGCCGAGGATGAGGACCCCACGGGTCAATCGATCCAGTCCGTTGTAAGTCGCTGCTCCGACCTTTTTCGCCATTTGCAATTCCTGCCCGCTTAGGGGCGGCAATCCCTTGAACAGCCAAGCCGAACCTGCTTTTTTGAGGTAATTCCAGGGCCTCAGGGCGAAATCTACCCAAGTGCTCGGTGAGGACCATCTTGCCGTCGCCGTCACTCCGAGTGCCTCGGCTTCCTTCTCCGCGGCCACCGCGGCTTTTCCTAAAGAGCTCCCTCCCAAGGGACGGGAGAATGTCGCGCTTTTCCACCAGGTTTGGGCCGTTTGTCCCAAGGTGGTGGCGCGGGTGAGGCGGGTAGCGTCTCCCAGGAAGGTGAAGGCCCGCCGCGAGGCGAAAATAATCAAAGCTCCGTCGACGGCCCTGCCGACGCCATCCATGGCGGCCTCGTCGGACCAGTCGCGGTATTCGGTGGGTTCGTCGATCAGTTGCAGGCCACCCAGGATGTTGGTGGAACCCACAGCGAAAAGATTGACGAAACCCGCAAGAGGATCGCCGTCGATATCCGAAATGACTTCTCGGGCTTTAGTCCTGAGTTCGTCGTCGAAAGCGGGATCGTCCGTGGTCGCTTTTACGGACAGGAAGCGGAGCACGGTCTTGGCGAAGAAGACGTTGTTGCGCCTGCCGCTGAGGTTCCAGGCGCTCTCCATCCAACCGCCGTGCATGCGGCTGTTGCCGCCGCCGTAACCCAGAATGCCGGGACGCTCGCCCACGGCAAAGTCGTAAAGGGCATTGTAACGTTCTTTGGGATCCTCGGTTCCGAGTATGCCGTGCAGCTTCGTCGCGCAGAGTTCCTCCTCGAGAACGGCGCGAGTTTTTTCATCAAGAAGGGCCAGGGCCGATTCGAGGTCGCCGTTCAGCGCCCAGGGTGCCTTATCCTCGATCCCCGCGGCGATTGTGGCGTCCAAGGCCTCGATAGCCGCTTGCCGTTCAATGTACTTTCCTTCGGCTGCACCCTCCGCGGCGGCGTCGCCGACCAGGGCGGGGCTCTCGGTCCAAAGGTTTCTCGCGAGGGAAGGCAGGAAACCCACGATGTTGACCGCCGTCTTGCCGAGTCCCTTTGCGGCGAAGGTGCGGTGGGCCAGGCTCAATTCATCCAAGCGAATGCCCTCGTTATACAGGCGGATCGCGTCGAGCGTCGGCTGGAAGCGGGTCTCCGAGCCGAAGGCGCTCATGTTTTCGGCAAGCGGCCCGTAGCGTAGCTTCATCAAGTCGTCGATGCTGGCCAGGAATTTCTCGACTTCGATCGCGGCGGCCTGCTCGGGAGCTAGGTTGGCGGAGATCAGCTTTTGGGTCTCCTCCAAATCGAGCGATTTGTCGCCGTTGGCGTCGGAAGAACGCAGCAGATCGATCCATGCCGCTTCCTGCTCGAGGCTCGTCGTTTCGACCTTTCCGCCCGCCAGCAAGCGATTCAGTTCGCCGGTCTGCACGTCCAGCACGAGGTCCGTGCCGCGGAATTGCTTGGCGGCTTGATGGACCTCCATACCCAGCAGGTTCTCCAGATGGAGGGAGTCCAAGGGTGCGATGTTGACATTGGAAATTTTTGGCGGGGTCATGAAATGCTCCTCGATCTGAAGGCGGGGCCGGCAAAGCGAGGGAAATTCCACCGCTGAAGCGCCCCATATCAAAGGGATTATCGCGGGGGGCGGGGTCGTGTTTCGTCCCATAAATAGTACCTTCAAAACCGAACGATTTGTCGAAACCGCGTGCCGGATGGGACGATATTCTTGGCAGGGATAGAGAAAGTGTAAGGGAAAAATGACCATCGCTTTTAACGTGAACGCTTATTTTGCCCCTCCTTCGCAGGAGGAACCGATACCCGTTCAGGCTCAGCCCGCTCCGGCCCAAAATCCGCAAGCGGAGCCGGATCAGCCCATCGTCGTTCGGGCCCCTGCGCGGGTCGACGCCGCGCCGACACCGTCGCCGCAATCTCCCCGGAAGAACGTCCCTTGCCTGCAGTTGCCCGTTTACCCCGCGGAGAGCGTGAGTTTTCACAGGCCGAGGACCATCGAGGAATACAAGGCCCTCTTGGTCTTGGCGACGCGCAGCACTTGGACCGATCGGTTCAGCGAGGCGGACTATCTGAGGATGGAGCAATGGTTGGGCATGGATAAGTACCGTCCGAAAGTTCCCACCAGGACCTGCGAGGCCGTTGTAGAAGGGCAGACGAATCAAAACTCGGACGAGGTCGATGCTACAACGCCCGCCGCCGCGTCCATGCCGACCGTGGTCGTGCCCGCGGATCCCAATTCCCGCAAATCCCAGACCCCGGCGCCCCGTCCGCGGGGGACCTATTATTGATAGGATCCGGAGGGGGCTTCTCTTTGGAAGGGATGGCTTCATGGGGCTTCGAGTTTTCGGTCGACAGCTAGGGGAAGGAATCGACAAGTTCCTCATTCGAGGCACGGATACCGCTGAGGTCTCTGCGGACGAGATCGGGTCGGGGGAAATGGGAAGTTCCCCCCGCAAGCCCACCTTGAATCCCGAACACATTCCATCACGCCTGCCTTTTGCGCAACCGAGGTTTCTAAGGTCCCTGGCTGCGAAGATCTTCGGCGAGGGCAAGGTCCCCGCCCAAGAAACGGCCTCCACTCTAACGGAATCTCAAGAAAAGTTGTTGCGGGGAATAATGTCGGTGGAGACGGCCGCGGCGGAGCTGTCCTTGCTTAAGACAGTGGACGCGAGCTCTTTGGATGTCCTGCAGGCCGAAGCCCTGTTAGCGTACCGAGAAGACCTGACGGCCAGGGCCGAGGGCCTGAAATCAAGGTTAGGCGATGACCTGATCGAGCTGGAGGACCGGATCTCGCATCAAACGGACCTGCTATCGGGGAATGAAGAGGAAAGCGAAGGCCTAAGCGAGGTCGAGGCTGAATTAGCAGTCTTGGAAGCCGGCCGGTCAGATTTGGAAAAAGAGTTGGAGTCCCTGACGACGTTCAAAGAAGGCCTTGATTTGCTGGAGGCCGGGGACAGGGAAGTCCTGTTGGAGGAGATGACGGGCACGGCGAGCGACCTGTTGGAGCTGGAAGCGAAGTACCTG
>JAANMU010000345.1_pt1 | contig 58177 bp, 58 predicted proteins | sample 7279701 | NCBI WGS metagenome assembly JAANMU01 (sample SAMN14094539, study PRJNA606508) | bioreactor metagenome | isolation source: A lab-scale SPAN reactor treating ammonium-rich wastewater day 57 | place: Ireland: Galway | collected 2017-03-13
GCCGTATCACCGGAATCGTCGAAAAGCCCGGCGCGGAAAACCGCCCAAGCAACCTCGTCAACATCGTAGCCCACATCCACTCCGATGCGACTCGCTTGATCGACGCGATCAAAACCGAGTACGCGCGCGCCGCGACGCCTGACGATCACTACGAGCGCGCCATGGATCGATTGATGGCCGATCACCCGTACCACGTCGTGCGGTACAGCGGACAGTGGACGGCGCTCAAATTCCCGTGGCATGTACTCGACGTGATGAACTTCTTCCTCGGCCAGATCGACGGCCAGAACGTCCATCCCAGCGCGTTCGTCGCCAAGACAGCATCGCTGATCGGGAACGTGTATATCGGCCCGGATGTGCGCATCTTCCCCGGCGCGGCGGTCGTCGGCCCGGCTTATGTAGGCGCAGGGTCAATCGTCGGCAACAACGCGCTCGTGCGTAATTCGATGGTGTTGAACCACGTCGACGTCGGTTTCACCACCGAGGTCGCGCGTAGTTACGTGGCTGACAACTGCGCGCTGCACGCATGCCGCGTGTTGGACTCGATCTTTGCTCCGGGCGTGAACTTCAGCGCGGGCTGCACGACCGCCAACCTGCGCATGGATCGCGGCCCTGTTCCGACGGTCGTCAAAGGCGCGCGCGTCGATACCGGCCTGCCAAAGCTCGGCGCGATCGTCGGTCAGAACGCGTTCCTATCGGTCGACGTAATGACCATGCCCGGCGTCAAAGTCGGCGAAGGCGCACAGGTCGGCCCCGGCACGCATGTGTTTCACGATGTGCCGGATCGGACGCGTGTTTACGTCAAGCAGGATGTGCAGACCGTATCGCTGGACTAGACCGCCCGCATCTCGCGGCGTCAGCGACGGCTCAGGCTAGAACGACGGACGGAAGACGACCCGGTAAGACGAATAGGTATCTTGGCCGGTTGGGCCGTTGCAGATTTCGCTGGTGACGACCTGAGACGGATCGCTCTGGCCGGGCATATCGACGGTATAGCCGACGCCGGGTTCCATCGTAAAGTCGGCGTAATCGCGGCCCCGTTCAGGCTTCAGGCCGGTGACGAATACGCTCTCCCCGTCACGCCAGCTTGCGCGCACACGCTGGCCGGGAAGCGGCGTGCCGTCGCGTTCCTGCACCTGAACGACAATTATTCCCGGCGTATCCGCATCGCAGAATCGTTCGAGCCGGACGATGTCGAAAGCCCCCTGCGGCGCGACGGTCGGCACAACGCGCACCGGCGTGCTGCCCTGCTCGTTCGGGTCAGGCGGCGGCGTAGCGGTCTTGGTCGGCGGGGGCGGAAGGGTCGGGATTTCAAATACCGTGGATTGCGGTGTGGGGGTCGGGCCGACGAACAGCGGGATAAGCTGGTCGGCGCATCCGGCCCGGCCTTGATTGCGATAGAACGTCATCATGGTGCGGATCGCGCGCTCGCCGCTGGCGCTGTCGACGTAGCCTGAGCGCGCCAAGTCGCACGCGATGTCGGCGACGTACTGCACCGGATCGCCCGGCGGGCGCAGGTCGAGCAGGCGCGATACGGCCGCGCCAAGGTCGCTGTCATAACCGTAGTTCACCATGATCGCTACGACATAGTTGGCGCGGCTCTGGGCGTTCAACTGCCACGGCGCTGTGTCGGTCTCCTCAACCGGCGCGACCTGCCACGCCCAGTACAGGCCGCCGGCCAAGCCCGCGAGAATCCCGAAGATCAACGCGCCCCATGACAGCGCGCGGCGCGGACGGTAATAGCGGCTGTCCCGTGGAATCTGCGCGTTCATCCCCCCTCCGGCACCGTCGCCTGACGGTAGGAGTCGAACTGGGGCGAGGTGCGGCCAAGCCCTTCGCTAAGCGCGATCAATGCGCGGATCTCTCCCAAATCGCGCGAGTTGGCGATGTAACGCTCGGCCTGCTGAAACACGAAATCCGGGACATCGGCAACGCCAAGCACGCGCAGCCGTTCGATGGCAGCCAACGCATCGCCGTCGCTGCGATAGCCGTTGGCGATCATCACCGTGTACGTATCGCGGTACTGCGGATCGAGCCGGCCGATCGGGCTGTCAAGATACTCGACCGGAAATTGAAACCAGCCGAGATAAAGGCCAACGATGACACCGATGACCAGTCCGATAACCAGTGAAAGCAGAAAACGAACCATGTGCCCGTGGGGAAAGAAAACGACTGCCTGAGCGTAATAATACGCACGAGGCAGTCGTTTGAACAGCCAGCGTCGGATAAACGCTAGGTGGTCGGCACCATGTGGATGATCGTCACGCCGTCGCCGCCCTCATTAGGATGCGCGGTCTCGACTTTACTGATCAGCCGGTGGGTCTCGACGAACTCACGCACCGCTTTGCGCAGCGCGCCTGTGCCCTTGCCGTGGATGATTCGGGCGAACGGCAGTCCGGCGTTGTACGCCGCATCGACATACCAATCGACCCGTTCGAGCGCGGTCTCGACCCGCTGCCCGCGCAGGTCAAGCTCCAGCCCCGGCGACTTACCCCGTGGGACGCTCGGCTCGGTCTCGGCATACACACGCGGCTGCCCGCGCTTCATCTGGCGCTTTTTGCTGGCGTCGCGCTTCTGCAGTTCTCCGATGTCTGCGCGGACGCGCAGCTTTCCGACCTGCACGAGGACATCGCTCCCGGATAGTTCGGTGACGACACCTTCCATGTTGAGCGTCGCCAACCAGACCGTATCACCGAGGCGCGGATGCCACTCGTCGCGTTCGACCGCTTCGGTGACATTCTCAACCGGCGCGCTGTTCTGGCTGTTGAGGCGGTCGGCCCCCATCTGCACCGATCGCAGCGCATCGAGCGGCAGTCCAGCCGTGCGCATATCGCTGCGCAGACGCTTGATCTCGCGCTGAAGCTCGGCCAGTTCCGTCTCGGCGTTGCGCCGCGCCGCGTTGATGATGTCGCGCCGCTCATCTTCGATTTTGTCCAGCCGCGCTTGTAGGGTGTCCCGCTGCTCTTGCAATTCCTGACGCAGCGCCACGGCCTCCGCGTTCTGCCGGCGGATCATCTCGCGCGTGCGGTGGATCTCGTCAAGCAGATCGTCGGCGATCAAGTCTTCGGTAGCGACCATCCCGCGTGCCGTCTCGATGATCGACTCGTCCAGTCCCAACCGGCGGGCAATCGCCAGCGCGTTCGAGCGTCCAGGCAGGCCGACGATCAGGCGGTAGGTCGGCGCAAGCGTTTCAAGGTCGAACTCGACGCTGGCGTTGCGCACGCCGGGCGTCTCGACGCTGTAGACCTTCAGTTCGGGGTGATGCGTAGTCACCATCGTTGTGACCCGCCGATCGAGCAGATGACTCAGAATCGCCCGCGCCAGCGCCGAACCCTCGGTCGGGTCGGTGCCCGCGCCCAACTCGTCCAACAGCACGAGCGACCGCTGATCGACCGCGTCGAGGATGCGGATGGTATTGGTCAAGTGTGAGCTAAACGTCGAGAGCGATTGTTCGATGCTCTGCTCGTCGCCGATGTCGGCGAACATCGCGTCGAAGACGGTCAGTTTGGCGAACTCCGCCGGCAGATGCATCCCGCTTTGCGCCATCGCCACCATCAGGCCGACGGTCTTGAGGGCGACGGTCTTGCCGCCGGTGTTGGGGCCGGTGATGACCAGCACCCACGTATCGGCGTCGAACTCCACGTCGATGGGCACGACATTACCCTTGAGCAGTGGATGGCGCGCCCCGTGCAGTTCAATCGTGCTACCGGGATGCCGCCCTTCAACGGCGGGCGATGCACCCTGTTTCGCCATGAAGGGAACCAGCGTCGGCTCCACGGCCTTGATGCGATCCGCATACTGGGCCTTCGCCAGCACGAGGTCGAGATACGCCAGCACCTCCACCGTCCGCACGATGCGCTCGCTGTCGGCGGATACGAGGTCGGTCAGCGCCAAGAGGATGCGGCGGATTTCCTTCTCTTCCTCAAGCTGCAGCTCACGCCACTGATTGTTCAGTTCGACCGTTTCGATCGGCTCGATGAACAGCGTCGCGCCGGATGACGACGAGTCGTGTACGATGCCGGGGATCTTGCCCTTGTGGTCGGCCTTGATCGGGATGACGTAGCGCCCGTTGCGCTGCGTGATGAGCTGTTCTTGGAGGAAACCGGACTTGGCGTGGGTGTTAAGCAGACGGTTGAGTTTCGTCTGCAAGCGGTCGAACGCGACCTTGAGATCACGCCGGATGACGGCGAGGCGCGCGCTGGCCGTGTCCTTCACCTCGGCGTTGTCGTCAATCGCCGCCCCAATCGCATCTTGCAGGTCGATACACTCCTCGGCCTGTTGGGCCAGATCGGACAGCATCGGGTACAGCGACTTCATGCGGCCCAGCGAGCGCTTGATCGTGGTGGCCCGCCGCATGGTCGAGCGGATGCTGAGCAGGTCGGATGCTTCGATAATGACACTGCGCTGCGCCCCGATAGCGAGGTCGCGCACGTCAAACACGCCGCCCAACGAGATATTGACCTTATCGGCGAACATCGCGCGGGCCTCGGCTGTCTCGCGCTGCCATGTTTGCGCCTCGTCGTAGTGGTCGGTCGGGCGCAGTTCGCGCACCAACTCCGCGCTACCGCTGAACGAGGTGAACTCGATCAGCTTACCGAGAACTTTGTGATACTCCAGAGTCTTGAGTGACTTCTCGTCAATCATGTGTTATGCGCCCATCGTGAAACCCCGCCCGGCTGACCGGACGGGGTATGAGATATCGGGTTGTAGAGTCTCCCACGACGGGCTGTCAGCGCGAACTAGTTGCCGTCCGCTGCCGCTGGCGCCGTCGCTGTGTTCTTCAGAGACTCGAGATCGAACAGGAAAGGGCTGTTACTGGGTACGAGCACAAGCTCAACGTCGTCCGTTAGATTACGAATGTACTCATACTGGATCAGAAGTGGATTGGCGGCCAACTGCTCGCTCACCAAAGACAACGCTTCGGCCTGCGCCTGAGCCAGAAGGCGAATCCCCTCGGCCTCACCTTCGGCCCGCGCGATCTCGGCATCACGCGCGCCCTGCGCCCGCACACGCACACGCTCAGCCTCCTGCTCCTCTTGCTGCACACGGAACGCGGCCTCTTGCGCCTGACGTTCGGCGATCTGAACGCGCTCGATCGACTGCGCGAATTCCTCGTTGCTGAACGTCACGTTGCGGATAATCAGGTCAGAGACCTCGAAGCCTTCTTGTTCAAGCCGCTGGCGCGTCGCTTCTTCAATCGACTCCTGAATCTCCGTGCGGCTGTCGGAATACACCGCTTCCGCACGATAACCGCTGACTGCGTCGCGGACGAAGCCGCGCAGCACCGGGCGAAGCAGATCATCCTCATAGCGGGTCTGCCAACGCACATGCACCGTATTGGCCTTGTCCGGGTTGATGCGATAGATAACGGTCACGTCAAGCAGCACTTCCTGACCATCGACCGTGCGCACTTGAACGGCGCTGTCCCCGCTTCGGGTGACTTCTTCCGTCGAACCGGACATCGTGTACTGCTGGAAGCTGATCGGATAAAGGGTCGCTTCTTGGAAGATCGGCACGATGATATGCGTGCCGGAACGCCGTGGTTCCTCCATCTGACCGGTGAACGTCTGGAACACGACGGCGACCTGCTGCGGCTCAACCACAATCACGCCTTGGCTCACCAGCGAAAGCCCGAGTCCAGCGATCAATGCGATCACCACCAGCGGGATCAACCCGCGCACCGGGCGATTCTGCGATGACCACACGACGATCAAGCCGATGCCGCCTAGAAACAAGAGAAATGCCACGGCCGCGACTGCGCCGAGTAATCCGCCAATACCACCCATATTCAACGTCCTCCTGAACAGCTCGCTGGCACGGAGCTGCGCGTTCTCAACAGCGGCCGATTATAGCATGGCGGCGGCGCCCAGCGGCTCAGTACACGCTCAACCCCTCATTGGTTGGGGGCGTAGTCAGGCTGAGGCCAAATGTGGTACTATGCTCGCATGGGGATGTCTCGGCTGTACGCCGATGCTTTAGGGGAACCATGTCTGCAAAACTCTTGACGCAAATGGTGCGCTTCGCAATCAGCGAGACGCGGGTGGATCGCGCCTATGCGTTTGACAGCGAGGGCATGCTGGTCGAACATGCTGTGCTAGACAGCCGCAGCACCGCCGCGCCGGACATCAGCGACTACATGCACTCCCTCGTGCGGCGTGCGCTCTCGACCGGTCAGCTGGTCTTGAGCAATAATACGTTCATCGATCCGAGCGAGGCCCCCAGCACGAACACCAGCATCAAGAACCTGCGCATCTTCGTCGTGATCCCTATTCGCGGAATCGGCGCCCTGTTCCTCGATCAGCCGATTGGCTCCGGCGTCGTGCCGCGTCCGACGATTGACCGTATGGTCGCCATGTGTCAGCGTCTTGCCGACCGCGAGGATCCGGAAAGCCTGACGGACACCGATATCAAGGCGCTCTACGTCGGCCCATAGTTTTTCTTACAGCATCGGAACGGGCGTCAGCAGGGCACGGTCTACGCGGTCGAGATGTCCCGGCCCAGCCTCGATAATCGCACGGCGCAACCGGCGGGCGTTCTGGCGCAGTGCCTCGACATCCACACCCTGACACCTCGTCGGCGCCAAGTCCGCCCAGCGCAGCCCACGATCGAGCATCTTCAGCGCGCCGCGCCAGTTGCCCGCCTCAGTGTGATAATATGCGATCCCGATCTGCAAGATGGCACGATACAGCTCGCGCACGGGCGACTCGGTCGCCATCCACAAGGCCTCAAGGATGTCGTGTTGTTTGTAGTATTCGCCGGCATTGAACAGCGCGATCGCCTCAAGCGCCTGCGCGGGCAGCGCGCACCCGCAGTCGCGATCCATGCGCGCCCGCCACTCGGCGCTGGGCTGGAAGTCGCGCGCCACCGGCTACGGCGTAGTCGTCGTCACAACAGCGCCGGGCTGACCATTCACAACGCTGACGATCACCGAGATCACAACAGCCGCCACCGTAATCGCGATCAGCACGAACAAGAGAAAGCGGGCCAGCGCACGAATTTGCTGGCGTTCATGGCTGGAAAGCGGGGAACGTGCCTGACTCATCATTCGTATATCCTTCGCGTACAAGTCCCCGGCTCAACGTGCCCCTGATATTAGCTCAGCCGGCGCGGGCGTGCCACGCCGACGCGATAAACGCCGCCAGTTCCCGGTGAAACACCAGCCGGTCGAAGCGGCGCGCATGGGCCTGCATCGCCGTCGGATCGTAGGCCGCCGCGTCAAACGCCGCCAGCGTATCGGCCAGCGAATCGAGGGTTTGCTCCTCGAACAAGACCCCTGAAAGGCCCGGCACGACCGTGTCGAGCGCACCGCCTGACGCATACGCGATGACCGGCCGGCCAGCCGCCTGCGCCTGTACCGGGGTGATGCCGAAGTCCTCAAATCCGGGGAAGAGGAATGCCTTCGCGCGGGCCATCAAACCGGGCAGTTCGTCATCCGGCACATAGCCGAGGAACTCGACCGTCGGCCCGGCCAGCGCCTTGAGCCGATCCAGATCACGCCCGCGCCCGCCGATCTTCAGCTTCAAGCCCAGCCTCGTGCACGCCTCAACCGCTAGGTCGATGCGCTTGTATGGGATCAAACGCGACACGATCAGGAAGTAATCGCCCACCTCATCGGTTCGCGCCGCCGCGAAGCGCGTCGTATCGACCGGCGGGAAGATGATCGTCGACTCGCGGCCGTAATAGGTGCGAATCCGATCCTGAATCTCGGTCGAGATCGCGACGAAGTGGTCGACTCGCTGCGCCGCCGCATAGTCCCAACGCCGCAGCATGGCGATCAGCGGACGCAGCGCGGCGCTCGTCGCCCGCCCCAATCCCTCGCGCTGGATGTACGCGTCGAACTGCCACACATAGCGCGTCGGCGCAAGACAATAGCACACATGCACCGCGCCCGTCGGCTTGCGTAAGCCGTGACAGAATCCCGACTTGTTGGTCAGCACGACGTCGGTCGGCGGCGGTTCAAAGGCGCCCCATGCCACGGGATACAACGGGAGATAACGCTGATGCTTGCGATGGACGGACGGCAGTCGATCCATCCACAGTGTACGAATATCGAGCGCGCCGAACGCCGCCGGCAGCTGGGCCGGGTCGAAGATGCTGGTGTAGATTGGGTTTTCCGGGTACATGGCCGCCAGTTCGAGCAGCACGTCCTCTGCCCCGCCCATCTGATTGAGCCAGTCGTGTACCAGCGTGACGTTCACAGCAGCCGCCTTTGGATCACGGGCCGAAACGTCATGCGATGCTGCGGTGACGGGCCAAGCGTGTCGAGCGCGCGCCGGTGCGGTGATCGGCCATCCCCGCCGTACCCCTTGTTGGAGCGAAATCCATAGCCGGGATGCCGCTCGTCTAGCTCGGCCATGACGCCGTCGCGCCAATCTTTCGCGAGGATGCTGGCGCACGCCACACTCAGCGAAAGCGCATCCATCTTGGCCCGGCTGATCTGCCGGCACTCGACGGGGGACTCTGGCAGCGCGATGTAATCCAACAGCAGCACGTCAGGGCACGCGCCGCTGTCCATCAGCACTCCGAGCGCACGCCGCATCGCTATACGCGTCGCAGGCAGGATTCCGATCTGGTCGATCTCTGCCGCGCTCGCACTGCCGATGCCCCACGCCAACGCGGTCGCCTTAACGACACCGGCGAGCCGGCCGCGCTCGGCGGCGGTCATCGTCTTGCTGTCACGCGCGCCGTTTAGCACCGTCAGCAGCTCCGCCTCCGGCCCTGCTGGCAGCGCGACCGCAGCTGCCGCGACTGGCCCTGCCCATGCGCCCCGCCCTGCCTCGTCGATCCCCGTCACGCACCGGCAGCCTTCCGCCCACAGGCCGCGCTCGATCGACAGGCTAGCGGTCGTTCCCACGGCGGGCATACAGACCCTTGCTCCAGTTGCGCCGAATCTGCCAGATCTCTTGCAGCATGCGCAGCGAGTCTTGAACGAGCCGCATGCGGCTATCGGCGTCGAAGTACCACGTGATCGGAATTTCTTTGATTTTGTAGCCCCGGCGCAGCGCGATGAAGATCAGCTCGACATCGAACCCGATGCCGGTCATCAGCTGGACGTCAAACAGGTCTTCAGCGGCGGCGCGGTTGAACATCTTGAACCCGCACTGCGTGTCCTCAAACTCGCGCACGGCGAACAGCTTGATAATGAAGTTGTTGATCCGGCCCATGAAATGACGGTAAGCCGGTTCACCAACGCGTTCACTGCCCGGCCCCTCGCGGGTGGCGATCATCACGTCAAAGCCCTCGGTCTGCGGCGGTAGAAAGCGCACCACGTCCTCGATGGGCATTGAAAGATCGGTATCGCAGATGAATCGGTATTCGCCTTGCGCCGCCAGCATGCCGGCTTTCACGGCCAATCCTTTGCCGCGCGTATCGACCTGTATGGGCCGCACGTACGAAAGCCGCGAGGCGTACTCTTGGGCGACCTCAAACGTCCGGTCGACGCTGCCGTTCTCCACAACGACGACCTCGGCCGTGTACGGTTGAGTCTTGAGGAACGCATCGATTCGATCGAGTGCGCGCGGAAGCCGCACCTCTTCGTTGTGGGCGGGGATCACGATCGAAAGGTACGGGCGTGGTGTGTCGTTCAACGATTCACTCCCCTGTGCGGCGCTCATGATTGAGGCGGAAGCAGCAGGCTGTCCAAATACTCGATGGAGACGGTGCGGGTCGCCTGAACGCGCCGCCGCTGCGGCCAGATCGTCAGCGCGCGCCACACGCCCGCCAGCATCCCTCGCAGGCGCGCACGCGCGGCCTTGCCCCGCCATGCGCGTAAGGCATTCCAGCCTTCCTTGACCTGCGCCCTCAAGATCAATCCGCCGTAACGACGCCAGAGCGCGGCCGGCAGATTCTTGGCGAGAAGAATGAGTGTGTTGCGGCCGGCGTAATAACTCGCCGTTACGCCGCCGCCAGTCGCCGAGAGATGATGGTACACGACGGCCCTAGGCGTGTAAAGACACCGCCAACCGGCTAACTGCGCCCGCCATCCGAGGTCGACATCCTCCATCAGGAAGAAGAACGTGTCGTCCAGAACGCCGATCTGATCCAGCATCGCACGCCGGTAGGCCGACGATCCGCCGCATGCGCTGAACACGTATTCTTCGGTGTCGTACTGGCCCACGTCACGCTGCCACACGCCGCGATTGCCCGCCCGCCCATCGCGGCTGAACGTGTCGCCGGCGGTGTGCAAGTGATCGCGTTTATCGAAAAGCAGCATCTTGCTGGCGACCGAGCCGACCTCAGAATGCCGTGCGAAGGCGTCCATCACTGCCTCGGCCCAGTTCGGATCAACCTCGGTATCGTTATTCAACAGGGCAACAACCTCGCCCTCAGAAGCGGCGATCCCCGCATTACACGCGCCGGTGAACCCCCGATTTTCCGGCAGTTCGATCAACTTCACCCACGGGTACTGTTCGCGGATCAGCGCCTGCGACCCGTCTTCGGACGCGTTATCGACGAGGATGACTTCGATCGCGGGATAAGTTTGCTTCGCCAGCGCATCGAGACAATCAGGCAGGAATCGGATGCCGTTCCAATGAGGGATCACCACCGAGATCAGCGCGGTCATGCGGCTACTTCAGGCCGAGCGCTTCCGCCTCGGTGTCGCCCATGCCCGGATGCCATTCGTCCGGCAGCGAATCAGTACGCCGCGTCACCGTCGCTCCACCAAGGTCGCGCGAAACGTCCTCCAGCAGCCGCGGGCGCACCCACAGCGCCGCATCGAGCTGCACGGCCGCCGCGCCGACATCAAGGTAGTTGCGCGCGTCTTCCATCGAAAGGATGCCCCCTGCCCCGATGATCGGCACGTCCGGGAACTGCGAAGCGAGTTTGCCGACGGCGCGCAGCACCATCGGACGAACGAGGCCGCCGTAGATGCGCGTGCGCATCAAGCGGCCGGAAAGCGGGTCGCGCTCTGTGCCGCGCGGCGGGGCGGTTGCCACCAGCGCATCTGCGCCGCCCTCGACAGCCGCACGCGCCACGTCTCCTGAACCCGGAAACGGCAGACGCACAATAATCGGCTTCTCGCACCGTTCACGCGCGACCCGCACGAACGTCTGCGCATCGCGCCATGTGATGTCGTCGTGCAGGCCCAGTTCGATGCCCGCCAGCGACGGCTCGGCTTCGATACGTTCGATACTGCGCTGCAAATCGCGCGAGGACGTCGCCATCAAGTGCATCACGACCGGCGCGCCCAGCATTTGCCATAGGCTTGCGTAGTCGCGGATCACGCGCTTGACGCCGCCGTTAGGAAGCCCGGTGTGCAGCATCACACCGCCTTCCTTGACGATCATGCGCGGGCCAAGCGCGGGTTGACGCGGCGACCATGTCACCGGGTTGGTGACAACCGCGCCGATCCGGTCGAAATTGTAGAGATTCGAGAACACATCGCCGAAGCCGAGGATACCCGCCGCGTTCATCACCCGCGTCGACATCGTAAAGGGTTGTTTGGTGTTGGCGCCGATCATCAGATCGCGAGTCAGTTCACGCTGCATCGTCACCTCCCTCATCAGGCGCAACCGGCGCTGGAGTCACCTCAAGATGCAGGGTCGCCAGATCGAACGCCGGCCCCTTCATACACGCCAGCTTCAACCCTTCGAGACTGCGTACTGCACATACGTCGCACATGCCCAGCCCGCAGGCGAACCCCTGAAACACGCCAAACAGGTAATTCTTGGGCAGTTGGTTCCGCCGTTCGCGGAACTTCGCCAGAATGCGCGAGAAACGGTAGCGTTCGTCGTCCGGCGCGGCGCACACGAACACCTGATCGGACTCGCCCACCGTCACCACCTGATTGGGCCAGTTCAGTTCGTCGTCACCTTCGATGACCTCGACCTCCGGCGGCAGATGATGAATCTCGTAATTGACTGCCGACCCGATCAGCACCAGTGTCACGGCGATGTTGTTGCGGATCAGCCACGGCATTACCATGATGAGTGGGGTTGGCGGGCAGTCGTACGCGATCAGCAGCACATGACGGATTCCTTTACGGAATTTGAAGTGGTCACCCGCCGGGCCGATTGCGCTGACTGTCTGGCCAACGTCATACGTTTCGGTCAAGGGGCGCTCGATGACCAGCTTGCCATCGCGCATGATGTCGACCGGATACCACACGCTCCGCAGAAACGGATCCCAGCGATCGCCTACCCGCACCATCAGGAACTGGCCGACTTTGATCGACTTGAGCGATTCGTCGACGGCAAGTTCAAGATGCTGATGCGTGCTGTTGATCGCGCTGATGCGTTCGATAATCGCGTCGGTTTCTTTCATGCGAGTCAAGCCGGCTGATGATTTGTCGGACTCATACAGGTCAGTGTATCACCGAGCGCGGAATTGTTTCCACCTTTTGCCTCAGACCGGGAACGGCCGCAAGTTATGGGTCTTGTATTCCGGCGGCACAAAGTCGTCGACGTCGATTTGCAAGAACGCATCGACCACCGAAGCGTCGATTTCGCTCTGACGCATACTGGCGCCGGGGTGATGAAGCGTGTACCACGCGTTGAACGGGTACATCCACAGCCGTGCCGTCTCGAACTCCTTGATGACTAACCGCCCAACCGAGCCGACTTCCTCAATGAACTGCTGCCGTTCGAACTCGCGCACGACCGCGCCGACATCATACGGCACACGCCGGAACACGGCACGCCAACCACGCTCATCCCCTTCCAGCAGCATGTAGCTCGCCCGGATGTCACGATCAAGCGGCACGCCCACCGTGCCGGCGTTGAAGAGATGGCGCGCGCCGAACGTATCGTTAAGCCATAGGTGACTGTGCGCTGTGATCATCCATGTTTCGGCGACACTGCTGAGCTGACGCTCGGCATCGTCCGGCGTGACGAGTGGATGTGGCGCCCGCCACGGATTGCCCGGCCAGCCATGTGTCATGTAGATCGGCGGCGCGTCGCGGTAGCGAAGTTGAATCGCGTCCGGCCACCCCGCGATGACGTTCACATACGACTCCATCTGGCGGTGAAGCCACTGCGGCATCGTAAAGGTACGCCAGTGTTCGGGCTGACGGTCGGTGTCATAGTCGAGCAGGTAGTATTCGTTGTTGCCTCGGATCACCGTCCAACGCTGATCGAGGACGACCTCGATCACCTCACGGTTGAACGGCCCCCAATTGATGACATCCCCCGCGACGACGACGTGATCTACCGTGAACGACTCGAGATCGCGCATGACCGCGCGAAGGGCGGGCAAATTCCCGTGGATGTCGGACAGCACTGCGATACGTGTCATGTCACCTCCTCAACGCGTGTTGAGCCTCCCCGTGTGGTATCATGGAGGCCGGAATTATACGGGGGCCGTATGGATCTCCAAACCGCGCTTGAACTCCTATATACCGACGAATCACTTGCGGCAGATCTCGATGACCAGACGGCCGGCCCGTTCCTGAAATGGGCGGAAAGCCAGCTGCCTGCCGTGCTCAGCCGCGCCGACGCCCAAAGCGCCGACGGTGAAGACTCGTTCACCGCGTTTCGCCGCTTGCTCAAGTCGATGACGCGCTACGTCGCCGCAAGCATCGCGGGCGATTCCGAGATGGCCGCACAACGGGCAGACCAACTGCGCACGATGGCTTCTTCGCTCGCCCTTTCGGCCCCGGTCGAGGCGATGATCCAGTCCGCCGCCGCCGATGGGCCAACGCTGATCGCCCAGCTCGCCGCCGCACCCCCCGCCGCAGAGACACCGGCGGCCCCACCAACCGATGCGCTTGTCGAGCCACTCGCAGCAGCATATACACCGCCGGATGCGCCAACGCCTCAACCCGAAGGGCAAAACCCGCCCTCTGCGCAGCAGGTCGCAGAGGCGTTCGCGTCCCACACTCAGCCCGAGTCACCCGCACAAGGCACGGAAGGTTCACCGCCTGCATCCACCCCGGATGAGCCGGAGTCGCCGCGTAATTTGTTTGACATGCTTCGCCGTGCGTTTGACGACGCGCGCGCCGCTCAATCCCCAGACGACAAGGAGTAGTGCATGACCCGTCGCACCCGTCAGCAGAAGTCAAGCTCCCGTACCCCGCAGATTGGCCTGCTTACGCTGGTGCTGCTGGTCGCCGCCGCCGTTATCTCGCAGTTGACCGGTGTCGATATTCTCGGAACGCTGACCGGCGCGCCGACATGGACACCCCTCCCGCCCACCGCCATCGCAGATATCCCCGGCCCGGCGACGCTCGAAACGCTGGAAGTTCAGAAGGGGTTCGGCGCGCGTAAAGACTTCTGGCAGGTGTACTTCAACGCCGCGCCCGTATCGTCCAATTCGGCCGATTACAACAACGGCGCGGAAATGCCGCTGGTCGCCGCAATCGGTCAAGTGCAGGCAACACTCGATATCGCCGCGTTCGAGTGGAACAGCCCGGCACTGACCGAGGCCGTGATCGCGGCTCATAATCGGGGCGTGCGCGTGCGCATGGTCGCGGACAATGAGCACACGATAGAGGACTCCGACACCACGATCACGGCGCTGGTCAACGCCGGTATCCCGATCGTCTACGACCAGAAGTCAAGCCTGATGCACAACAAGTTCATGATCCTCGACGGCTCGACGGTCTGGACGGGTTCGATGAACTACACACAGAACGGCATCTATCGCAACAACAACAACATGGTCGCGCTCCGGCTGCGGCGCGCTGCCGAGACGTATACGGCCGAGTTCGAGGAGATGTTCATCAACCGGGAATTCAGCCGCAAAACCTCGCCTGTGATGGACGCGGCTTTCACGGCAGACAGCACCCCCGTGCAGATCCTTTTCGCCCCTGAGGGAAACATCATCCCCGTGCTGGTCGAGACACTCAACGCCGCCGAATCGTCGATCAAGTTCATGGCGTTCTCGTTTACGCTCACTGAACTGAGCGATGTGATCCTCCAACGCGCAGAGGACGGCGTGAAGGTCGAGGGCGTGTTCGAGACAATCGGCTCGGACACGTCGTTCTCGCAGATGACTCCGCTGCGCTGTGCCGGGCTGGACATCCGCATCGACGGCAATCCGTATCGGCTGCACCACAAGGTATTCATCATCGACGACGAAATCGTCGTGTTCGGCTCGTTCAACTTCTCAAGCAGCGCCGCTAACACCAACGATGAGAATATCGTCTTGATCGGAGATGCCGATCTGGCGGCGCAGTTCGTCGCGGAATTCGAACGGGTTCAGGCGCGCGCACAGCAGCCCACGGTCAACTGCCGTTAGCGCCAAACCACGCATCGGCAGCTTCCAGAACACCGTCGGAGTCGGCCGCGTCGGCGTCAAGATAATACGCCAGCGCCCGCACCGCGATCACGGCGTCGACGTCTTCGGGATCGTCCGCGCCGTGCTTAGCCGTAGTCAGGACGTCACGCAGCGCCGCGCTCTCACCGAACAGCAGCCGCAGCGCCGACCCCGCCGAGATACGCAGTTCGGCGTTTACCTTCTCGTTGGCAAGGCTCAAGAAGTCCGCCGTGGTGTCCCATCCGGGCATCTCTTCCATCGGCATCCTCAGCGATTCGGCGAACGTCAGCCCCCAGCCGGCAAGCAGCGCCTCGCTCTCGGCCGCGATCTGATCCAGCGCACGGCGGACGGCGACCAACGTATCACCCATCGAGTCCGCACGCTTGTCCACAACGGCTTGGGCTAGTTCACGCATCTGGGAGTCGGTCAAGTCCGCGCCGCGTTCGGTCAATAGACGCTTGAACTGGCGCAGCAGAATCAGGACAAGTTCGTCAATCGTCCAGCCGCGGACGTTGTCGGCACGATTTCTCACCGGCGCGCCTCTCGTGTGGGTAACTTACAACCATTTTCGGCGCAGTCGCCGTCGCGAAGGTCGACACCAAACAGCCGGTTGATCGCGTAGCGCCGCCGCGCGACAAAGCGGTACAGCGCCGGGCCGACCCAATCCCCGATGACGGGCAGACGCATCACCGCCCACAACGGCAGGCCAAGCGGCACGGCGCGCATCATCCGGCGCGTACCGCGATAACCGCGATAGGTGTTTTGATCTGCGATGACATGGATCTCGCCCATCGCGTCGGCGCGGTCGATCTGCGGAAACCGCGCGCGTACCTGCTGTTGATCGTGCAGGTCGAGGAATTCGACGCGGTTGAACCAGTCGAGTGCTTGAACAATACGGCGCGTCGTGTGGCAGATCACACAGTGACCATCGAAGACGGCGACAATGGCGGTTTGGCGCATCGTGAACCTTTGCAGCTGCGTGCTGCGACCTGTTGTAACCGGATACACTGCGCCACAGCCAGCATGGCGATTCAGCGCTCACCATGTATCATAGCGGATGCGTGTTAGACGAGGATGTGAGGCGTGAAAACGTGGGGTTCTATCGATGAAGGGTTGTAGACGGAATATCATCGTCTTGCTGCTGCTCGTGTTGATGTTCTTCTTTGCGTTGTTCTTAACGCGTTTTGGCGTGCTCGACTTCCTGTTCAACCCGAACAAGCCGCCTACCATCACCATGACGACCGTGCTTGAGCGCATTCGACTTGTGAGCGAGCTGACGACGGTGCGCTACACCTACTCCAGCATCATCAGAACCGAGCGCGATCTTCCGCCGATTTTGGCCGGCCTGTACCGCGACTCGCTTGTACTTGTCGCAGTGGGCAACGTCACCGCTGGCATCGATTTGAGCAAACTGAGCGAATCCGATGTTCAGATCACAGACGGCGCTATCAGCATTTCGCTTCCGCCGCCGGAAGTGTTCGACTGCTTCCTGGACGAATCGGAGTCGTATGTCGCTTCGCGCGAGACGGGATTGTTCGCCTCGCCCGCGCCGGACTTCGACGTGCAGGCCCGTCGATTCGCCGTGCGCTATTTCCGCGATCAGTCGTTGGAGCAGGGGATCCTTAACGAAGCTCAAGCAGAAGCGACCAAGGTCGTGGAGACTTTGTTCGGCACGCTGTATCCAGATATGTCAGTTGACGCGACCGTCAAGCCGCAGTCAGATGCCATTCAAATAGCCGAGACATGCCAGTAAGGGCCGCCGCCCAGCGAGGAGCAGCACAATGACCGTGTGGAGCGCGAGTGCGTTTGTTTTCCCCGGACAGGGATCGCAGGTCGTCGGCATGGGCGCGGACGTAATCGCGGCCTACCCCACTGCCCGCGCAGTCTTCGAGGAGGCGTCGGACATCCTCGGTTTCGACCTTGCCGCGCTGTGCGCCGATGGCCCGGACGACGCGCTAAACGACACGATCAATACACAGCCGGCGCTGTACGTGATGGGCGTGGCGCTGCTGCGGTCGCTGCGCGAAGCCCGCCCGGATGCGATCCCCGCGCTGGTCGCCGGTCACAGCCTCGGCGAGCTGACGGCGCTGACCGCGGCGGGAGCGTTGGCGTTTGCGGACGGTGTTCGTCTGGTGCGTGAACGCGGTCGTTTAATGGCCGAGGCCGGCCGTCAGCAGCCGGGCGCGATGGCCGCCATTCTTGGCCTCGACACCGACGCAGTGCGTTCGGTATGCGCACAGGCAGCACAACAGGCGGGCCGGCCGCTTGTGCTGGCGAATGACAACTGTCCGGGTCAGGTCGTAATCTCCGGTGACGATGCAGCGCTGGAACTCGGCATGACGCTGGCGAAAGAAGCCGGGGCAAAGCGGGCGATCAAGCTGGCGGTGAGCATCGCCGCGCACAGCCCGCTGATGCAGTCGGCGTCGACTGCCTTCAACGCGGCTGTCGCGGCCACGCCGTTTGCAGCTCCGTCAACGCCGATCATCGCCAACGTCACAGCGCAGCGGCTTGAAGACGCCGACGCGGTGCGCGCCGAACTTGGGCAGCAGCTCACGCAGTCGGTGCGCTGGACGGAGTCCGTACAAGCCATGCGCGCCGCGGGTATCATCCAGTTCTACGAGTTCGGGCCAAAGGATGTGCTGTGCGGCCTCGTCAAACGAATTGATCGCGAGGCTGCTGCCACGCCGATCAACTCGGCCGCGGCGCTGTCGGCGTTAATCGAACGCGTCTGATCGGGTCTCTGCAGTGAACAAACAACGCCCCGATTGCGATGCAACCGGGGCGTTACGTTTGGCAGGCAGAATCGGGGGACTAGCTGGCGGCCGTGCTTTCGGTCACCGGTTCGTTGACGAGGATCAGTTCAGCCTCGATCTCGATCTTGACCTCCTTGCCGACCAGCCAACCACCAGCCTCGAGCGCCATGTTCCACGTCAATCCAAAGTCCTCGCGGTTGAATTTGGTGGTGGCTGAGAAGCCAGCGACTGTCTGCCCCGACAGATTGGTGAGCTGGCCGGTCTTCTCGACCTTCAGCGTCACGCTGCGCGTCACGTCGCGGATCGTCAGGTCGCCCGTCACGACGCCTTCGTCGCCGTCGACGTTCACACTGGTGCTCTTGAACGTAATCGTCGGGTAGTTCTCCGCGTCAAGGAAGTCCGGGCTGAGCAGATGGTTATCGCGTTGTTCGACGCCGGTGCTCGCCAACGACTTGACGTGGATGGTGGCCTCGACGGACGACGCGTTAGGGTTTTCGGGATCGTAGATCAGCACGCCGTCGACCTTCTGGAAGTGGCCGCGCACGTTGGTGACCATCATGTGACGGGCGGTGAAACCGGCGGAAGTGTGGGTCTGGTCGAACTGCCAAACAGCCATGGTTGATGCTCCTGTGGCTACAATGCGGTATCAAAACGGACTATAGTCCGATACGCCACGAAGGATAGCATACAGGCGGCACAAAAGGGCGTTAGAGCTTGCTTAGAAAATCGGACTGTCGTCCGTTTGATGAATCACGATGACGTTATGCGCGGATGCGGTCGATGAGGGTATGTAGATTGCGGCGGATGCTCGCCACGTCGTACCCCAGCTGATTGAGTTGAAAATACAAGGTGTGCGCATCAAGCATCATATAGACGGTATCCGCCGCGTATGATGCCTCATCCGGCGCGACGCCGGCGGCCACGAACTCGCACGACAAAATGTCACGCCACCACACGCGCGACTGATGACGCAGGCTCGCCCCCGCCGCGTGATTCGTCGCCTCGCATAATAGGCTGTTGTTGCGCAGAGCATAGTCGAGCGCCTGATCCACGAACCAGTGCAGCGTATCGACCGCCGGCTCACCGCTCTGGATGCGCTCGGACACCGCCGCGTCGAGCGACTGCGACTCGTGCTGGATCAACGCGAACAGCAGTTCCGATTTATCCGGGAAATGACGGTACAGCGTCCCCTTGCCGATCTGGGCAGCCTCGGCAATCGCCGACATGGTGACACTACCGACGCCATCCGCGTCAAATAGGCGGCGCGCCGTTTGCAGAATCAACTCGTGATTCCGCAGCGCGTCGGAACGCGATTTCCGTTCGTTAGTGGCAGTAACCTCGCTCATGTCTCTAGTGTACACCGAGTTGTCAACGCCCGATCCCGATGCGACCGTGCCGTGTCAAAAAGCTCAACGCAAATCATCGGGACAGGTGGAGTAACGTAATAACAAGCAGTTCCGGGGGATGTCAAAATGAGCACGGTGACCGCAGCGATGATGGCGGGGTTACCTGCCGCAATACTCTGGTGGTCGGCGAACGTCAAGCGCGAGGACGTCATACCGGCCTTCAAGACCCTTTACACCTTGCTTGACGACGCGCCGCAGTCGATTTGCATCCTCGTCGATCTTCGTGAACGGCCAAACTTTCCACTGACCGATACGCTGCGCGGCGCGCTCGATGGCGTGTTCCAGCACCACAACCTCGACAAGTGGCTGGTCGTCGGCTCGACGCCGCTGGCGCAAACAATCGGCCGCACCTTGTCGGCCATCACACGGCGCAGCAACATCCTCTGGTTCAAGACATACGACGAAGCCATAGCGTATCTCAAGCAGGGCGAGACTCAAGACGCTTAGCCTGCGCTGCGCCATCCGGTCAGGCTAACCCTACCGCAATCCGCTGGCACGGGTAGAATGACTGCGTTTGGCGTTGGACGGGGGCGAGCGCGCATTGAGCCTGCTCGAATACGGGCGGATCGTCGTACAGCGGGGCTGGATCGTCGTACTCTGTGCGGCGCTCGGCGCATGCGCGATGCTGTTTTACAGCAGCCGTCAAGACACCGTATACCGCTCGACCATGCAGGTCATCTTTGAGCCGGCCCAATCCGGACAAGGGATCAGCGCCGCCAATGCGGCCCTGCTGCGCTCATACGTCGTGTATCTCAGCAGCACCGGTATCGCCGGCGAAATCGTTGAAGAATTGGGCATGGGGATCAGCGCCGAGGCGCTCAAAGCAGGAACCGAAATCTCGGCTGTCCCCGACCAATCGCTGATCCGCATCGAGGTCAACGACGCCAACGGTGACTGGGCTAACACAGTCGCGTATGCGTGGGGGTTGAAGCTGGTCGACGTGCGCAACCGGCAGAACGACGAACTTCCGGTCGACGAACAGATCATCGCCACGCCGCACGATTTTCCGCGCTACACGCTCTATCGACCGCGCACGACAGCGAATCTACTGTTGGGCGCTGTTGGGGGTTCTGTGCTCGGCGTCGTTATCATCTTCGTATTGGAACGCCGGCGTTTGCGCATTGTAAAGTCGCCCGGTGATTTTGCGCTCGGCAGACTTCTAGCGACCATTCCGCTACCATCTGCGAAGGAGTAGACATGGCGGCATCAGACCTGATCACCCTCAAAGATCCACGCTCTCCGGCGGCGGAAGCCTATCGGACGCTGCGCGCCAACCTGATGAACTTCGACCAAACGCGGCCTGTGACGGCTTTCGTGGTGACATCGGCACAAGGCGCCGACGGCAAGAGCGAAGCGACGGCCAACCTCGCCGCCGTGTTTGCGCTCGCCGGCCATCGCACGATCCTCGTCGATGGTGACTTGCGCAAACCGCAGCAGGATCGGCTCTGGGGCGTGGACGGCAAACGCGGCCTCGGCGAGATGTTCGCAGACGACGTAGCGATGTCCAACCCGCCGCTGATCCAGACGCCGGTCGAGAATCTGTCCCTGCTGCCCGCCGGCACAAGCACGCTCAGTCCATCCGACCTGTTCGCCAATCCACGCATCAACGATATTATCGGCGTGCTGCGGGCGCGCGCCAACTACGTCATCTTCGACGCGCCGCCGGTGCTGGCCGCAAGCGACGCCGCACTATTAGGCGTGCGGCTTGACGGCGCGATCCTCATCGCCAAGGCGGGCGCCACGCGCCGGGATCATTTGGCGCGGGCGACCGAAGCGCTGGAACGCGTGCATGTGCGCGTGCTCGGCGCCGTGCTGACTGACGCCCCGCGCGAACGCCGCGCCGACTATCGCTAGCTAAACGCGAAAGGGACATCGGAATGAAGGGTCTCATTCTCAGCGGCGGCAAAGGCACACGCCTCTACCCGTTGACCTATACGCTGGCAAAACAACTTGTGCCGTTGGCGAATAAGCCGGTGCTAGTTCGTGTGATCGAGACGATCCGCGATGCCGGCGTGACCGATATCGGGATCGTTGTGGGCGATCCGACCGCCGATGAGATCATGCACCGCATTGGAAACGGCGACGCATTCGGCGTCAAGCTGACGTATATCAAGCAGCCCAGCCCTGATGGCCTCGCGCATGCGGTCAAGATTTCGGAGCCGTTCTTGGGTGACGACCGTTTCGTCATGTTCCTCGGCGACAACTGCATCGAAGGCGGGATCCACACCTTGATCCGTGACTTCGCGGACAGCGCGTGGAACAGCCAGATCGTGCTGAAGGCCGTCGAGAACCCGCGCAGCTACGGCGTCGCCGACCTGCGCGAAGACGGGAGTATCCGCCGCCTGATCGAGAAGCCGCAAGACCCGCCCAGCAACCTCGCGCTGGTCGGAATCTATATGTTCGACTCGACGATCTTCGAGGCGGTCAACGCGATTCAGCCGTCTAAACGCGGCGAGTACGAGATCACCGACGCGATCCAGTGGTTGATCGACCACAAGCGTTCGGTGTTCCCATACGTCCACAGCGGCTGGTGGTATGACACCGGCAAGCCGATCGACATGCTGGAAGCCAACGCCGCGGTGCTGGACGAACTGCGTCCCGACATCGCGCCGGACGCCGAGATCGTCAACAGCGAAGTCGACAAGCGCGTGACCATTCAGGCCGGCGCGCGCATCATCAACAGCACCATCCGCGGGCCGGCGATCATCGGTGAACACACCGTCATCGAAGACAGTTACGTCGGCCCGTTCACGAGCATTTATCATCACGTGACGATCAAGAATTGCGAGATCGAGCGCAGCATCGTCCTTGAGGAAACGAGCATCTCCGACCTGCCGGCGCGGCTGCACGAAAGCCTGATCGGACGCAAGGTGACGCTCACACGCAACAACACCAAGCCCAACGCCTACAAGATGAATCTCGGCGACAATTCAGTCGTCCGAGTCGATTAACGATCCGAGGGAGCATGGCGAATCAGTCCGACATCAAGCTCGTAGCAATCGACGTCGACGGCACCATCATGTCGTCGAAGAACAAGCTCACCGACAAGACCGCCGACGCGCTCAAGCGTGCGCATGAGCAGGGCGTTCACATCGTGATCGCCACCGGCAAGACGCGCACCTCGGCCGACGTGATCTACAAGCGAGTCGGCTTCACGACGCCCGGCATTTTTGTGCAGGGACTGGTCATCACCTATCCGGACGGCACCGAGAAGCACCTCGGCACGCTCGACGTCGATCTACTGCGCCGCGTCATCACGTTCGTCGAAGATCGCGGACTGCAAGCCATCGCCTACAGCGGCAAGCGCATCCTCGCTCGCCGGATGACCACCGAGGCGCGTGTGCTCACCGAGCATTACGACGAACCGCTGCCGGAAATCGTCGGCCCGCTGCAAAACTTGCTGGACTCGACGCCGATCAACAAAGTAATGTTCTGCGGCGGCTCGGTTGAGCAGATCACGCACCTGCGCTGGCAGCTCGGCCACATGATCGGCGGCTCGGCGCGGTTGACTCAAGCGATCCCGGAGGCAGTCGAACTGCTGCCGACCGGCGCATCGAAGGGGACTGCCCTCAAGCAGCTGTTGAAAGAGATGAAGATCGAGCCGGCGCACGTCATGGCGATTGGCGACGGCGAAAACGATATCGAGATGATCCAGCTCGTCGGGCATGGTCTGGCGATGGGCAACGGCAGCGCCAAGCTCAAGGCAGCGGCGAAGGCCGTCCTCCCCTCCAACGACGAAGACGGTGTGGCCGAGGCGCTCGTCAAGCACGTCCTCAAGCCGGACGAGCCAAAACCGAGCGCGGCCAAATCGAAGAAGAAGGGCAGCGATTGATGAAGAATATCCTAGTCACCGGCGCGGCGGGGTTCATCGGCAGCGCCTTCGCGCGCTATATGGTCGAGACCTATCCCCACTACAACATCGTCGTGCTGGATAAGCTGACTTACGCCGGCAACCGTGACAATCTGCTGTCCATCGACGACGAGGAGAACTATCGCTTCGAGCGCGCCGACATCGCCGACCGTGGCGCCGTCAGCCGCGTTCTCCAGCAGTACGACATCGACACTATCGTCAATTTCGCCGCCGAGTCGCACGTCGACCGCAGCATCCTCGCCCCCGATGCCTTCGTGCATACGGACGTAGTCGGCGTGTACATCTTGCTGGACGAGGGCAAGAAACACGGCATCGGCCGCTTCCTTCAGGTCAGCACCGACGAGGTCTACGGCGACATCGAAAGCGGGCTGTCGGTCGAGGGCGACCGCTTCCTGCCCAACAGCCCGTATGCGGCGGCGAAAGCTGGCGGCGAGCTGATGGTGCGTTCGTATCAAGTCACACACGGCATGGACACCGTCATCACGCGCGGGAGCAATACGTTCGGCCCGTACCAGTACCCGGAAAAGCTGCTGCCGCTGTTCATCACCGAGGCCATCGACGACCGGCCACTCCCCGTCTACGGCGACGGCAAGCAGATACGCGACTGGCTGTACGTCGAGGATCACGTCACCGGCATCGACGTCGCGCTGCATCACGGCGTATCCGGCGAAGCCTACAACATCGCCGGCGAAAACACGCAGTTCAACATCGACGTCGTCCACGCCATGCTCGACGCGCTGGGTAAGCCGCGTTCGTTGATCCGCCATGTCCCCGACCGCGAAGGCCACGACCGGCGCTATGCGATGGACGCGTCTAAACTGCGCGCGCTGGGATGGAAACGCCAGTGGGATTGGCCGCGCGCGCTGCAAGCGACCGTCGACTGGTACCTCAACAACGAGTGGTGGTGGCGCAAGATCAAGACTGGCGAGTATCTGGAATACTTCAAGCGCCAGTACGCCGAACGGCTCGCCAGCTCATCTGCATCGGAGTAATTCACACCCGAAAGGCGCGCCCCGTATGGGCGGCACACTTCTCAACGCGCTGACCGTCCTGATCGGCAGCGTGCTCGGCATGGTGATCGGCGACCGCTTTCCGTCCCGGATGCGCGAGACGATCGTCACCGGTCTCGGCCTCGTCACGCTCATCGTCGGCATCAGCAACGGTCAGTCGTCGGGCAATATCGTCATTCCGTTGTTCAGCATCACCATCGGCGGCTTGCTTGGCGAGTGGCTGCGCATCGACGCCGCGCTTGACCGTCTTGCCGGTTGGCTTCAGCGCCGGGTGGGCGGAGCGACCGACGGTGATGCGCACGAACGGTCAACCACCGACAGCGCGCGGCAGCGGTTCATCACTGGCTTCGTCACCGCAAGCCTGCTGTTCTGCGTTGGCCCGCTGACGATCCTCGGCTCGATTCAGGACGGCATGGGCTTACCTATCGGGTTCGAGCAGCTTCTCATCAAGAGCGTGCTCGACGGATTCGCCGCGCTGGCGCTGGCAGCGAGCTTCGGGCTTGGCGTCGTGTTCACCGTGCTCACCGTGCTGATCGTGCAGGGCGGCCTCGCGCTGATCGGCTCGTTCGCGGGACAGTTTATGAGCGAGATTATGGTGACGGAGATGACGGCCACCGGCGGCCTGATCCTGATCGGTTTGGCGCTCATCCTGCTTGACGTCAAGCGCCCGCGTGTCGCCAACCTCCTGCCCGCGCTGCTGGTCGCGCCGTTGATCGTCGCCGCGGCCGCCGCGTTCGGAATCGACATCTACCCGTTCAGCTAGACTCCAGCGCACCGGAGCGCGCCCCATGCGGTTCGACAACGAAACCGACGCCGTAACATATATCTTCGAATCTATCGCCGCCAGTGGTTGGCGGACACGCGGCCTCGATGAGAACACCCGCAGCCTCGCGCCATCCCGCGCGCTGCTGGAACGCCTCGGCCTCCCACACGGCCGCCGGGAGTACGCAGTTGTCACCGGCAGCAAGGGCAAAGGCTCGGTCACGATCCTCACCGCCCGCATCCTGCGCGAACTCGGCCACCGCGTCGGCACGATCACCAGTCCGCACTTGATTAGTTATCGCGAGCGGATTCGCGTCAACGGCGCGGCGATCCCGGCCGCCGACTTCCTGCGGCTTGTCGATCACATCGCGCCGGCGGTCGATGCCGTGGTGTCGGGCTTGCCGGCCGGCGCGTATCTCAGCCCACAGGGCCTCTTCCTCGCGCTGGCGCTGTCATGGTTCGACGAGAACGCGGTGGATACGGCGGTGATCGAGGTCGGGCGCGGCGGGCGTTTCGATGACAACATCCTCGTTGACAACCGGCTGGCGCTGTTCACGCCGATCGTGCTGGAGCATATGCGCTACCTCGGCCCGACCGTCGAGCGCATCGCGTGGCATAAGGCCGGCATCCTCAAACCGGGCGGCGATGGCCTCAGCCTGCCGCAGCAGCCCGACGCCGAGGCGCAAATCCGGCTTGAGGCGGAGCGCATTCGGGCAACCATCCAGTTCTTGAACCCGTCCGATCTCGGTCAGTACGCAGGGGACTGGGAGCGCGGCGTGCGGATGCGAGTTCCTGAGTCGCAGTCGGTCGCTCGTCTGCCCTTCTACGGGCGTTATGCCGTCGACAATGCGAGTCTGGCGCTGCGCGCAGCACACCATCTGCACCATACCACAGCGTCTACGCGACTGCCGCGGCCGCAGTTCACCGCGCTGGCGATCCCCGCGCTGGAAGCGGCTGTCTGGCCGGGGCGCTGCGAAAAGCTGCTTGATCGGCCGCAGGTATTCATCGACGGTGCGGTTAATCCCCTGTCGCTTCAGGTCTACTTGGACAGCGTGCGGGATCGCATCACCCGCCCGCTGGTGATCGTCGCGGCCGTGCCGACCGACCGTGATATCGCGACGACGTACCGGCTGATGGCGGCGCAGGCCGATCATCTCATCCTGACTTCAAGCGAGCGCAACATCACGATACGATTTCCCGACGAATCAACGGCGCTGGCGGCTGCTCAGGCCGCGGTCAGCACGGCCGACCGGTACGTCGAGATCGCGTATGCGCCGGATATCGCGTCCGCCCTTCCGCTCGCGCTCAGCCGCGCCGGAGATGACGGCACGGTTCTGCTCGCTGTCGCGCAGCCAGCGGTCGCCGACACGATGGCCCACTTTGGCCGTTCTTTCGAGCAAATCTAGGCACTATAATCGCCCTATGTTCGTCTGATCCAAGGACTGTCATTCCAATGTCTCACAAAGAGGAGCTGCTGAGGCGAATCGGCACGCGTGACGCGCGCGTCGGCATCGTCGGCCTCGGCTACGTCGGCCTGCCGCTCGCGGTCGAATTCGCGGAGGTCGGGTTTCACATCGTCGGCATCGACGTCAGCGAGGAAAAAGTGGCGCTGCTCAACAGCGGCAAAAGCTACGTGGGGGACGTTCCCAGCGAACGCCTTGCGCCGCTGGTGAAAAGCGGCAAGTTCATCGCCAGCACCAACTACCGCGACCTTGAGACGGTCGACGCGATCAGCATCTGCGTGCCGACACCGCTGCGCAAGACCAAAGACCCGGATATGTCGTATGTCATTCAGGCGCTGGAAGCCGTCGCCGAGGTGGCGCACGAAGGGCTGCTGGTCGTCCTTGAAAGCACCACCTACCCCGGCACCACCAACGAACTGCTTGAGCCGAAGTTCCGGGATGCCGGGTTCAAGATCGGTGAGGATGCATTTATTGCCTTCTCGCCTGAGCGCATCGACCCCTCGAACCCGACCTACGGCGTCCGCAATACGCCGAAGGTCGTCGGCGGCTCGACTCCCGCTTGCACCGAGATCGCGGTTGCGCTGTACAGCACCGCCGTCGATCATGTCATCCCGGTGTCATCACCCACCTCGGCGGAGATGGTCAAGCTGCTGGAAAACACCTTCCGCGCCGTCAATATCGGCCTCGTCAACGAGATCGCGCTGATCTGTGACCGGCTGGGGATCAACGTGTGGGAAGTGATCGAAGCGGCCAAGACCAAGCCGTTCGGGTTCATGCCGTTCTACCCCGGCCCGGGGCTGGGCGGCCACTGCATCCCGATCGACCCGCTGTACCTGAGCTGGAAGCTAAAGACACTGAACTATACGGCGCGGTTCATCGAACTCGCCAGCGAGATCAACGCGTCGATGCCGGCGCATGTGCTTACCAAGGTCTCCGACGCGCTCAACGACGACGGCAAGGCAGTTCGCGGGTCACGGATCGTCGTGCTGGGCGTGGCGTACAAGAAGGATGTCGACGACGTGCGCGAAAGCCCTGCGCTCGACGTGCTTCACCTGCTGCTCGAAAAGGGCGCTCATGTCGTCTATCACGATCCATTTGTGCCAAGCCTGCGGCTCGAAGACGGGCGCAAGCTGACCAGCACGGCGTACAGTGACGCGCTGCTCGCTGACGCGGACTGTGTCGTGGTCGTGACCGATCACAGCGTGATCGACTATTCGCACGTTAAATCGACCGCGCACTTGGTGGTCGATTCGCGTAATGCGCTGGCGAAGGCCACGGGTTCGGCGCGGGTCGTCTCGCTTTAGAGACTGCGGAATCGAAAATCGCCCTGCTCGGTTGGGCAGGGCGATCCGTACTCATGCTGATGGCGACGGCTGATTAGGACTCGGTCGTCACCTGAACGATGGTCTGGCCGCGGTATGAACCGCACTTCGGGCATACGCGGTGCGCAATGTGGTACTCACCACACGTTTCGCACTCGACGAGATGCTTCAGCGAGAGCGCGTCATGGGCACGCCGGCGGTCACGACGACCCTTCGAGATCTTACGCTTGGGAAGGGGACCCATCGGGCGTCTCCTCAACTAGATAACTGACGAAAAAAGATAGCCCAACGGGCTAACGCGTCCGAGTATTATAGGAATGCACCTCAGTGAAGTCAACGGCTAACGATCACGCATCCAACCCGATTCTGGTGATTGGCGCAGGCCCCGCGGGGATCGTCACGGGCTACTTCTTACAGCGGGCCGGCCTGCCCTACGAGATCATCGACCGGGCCGACGTCATCGCCTCGACATGGGCCAACCTGTATCCGTCGCTTCGCCTGAATACAACGCGGTATTTCTCGCACATGCCGGGCCGCCGCTTTCCGCTGAAATGGGGTGAGTTCCCGACCGGTAAGCAGTATCACGACTACGTTGCAGGTTTCGTCGACGCACATCGGCTGAACATCACGCTGGGGGTCGATGTCTCGAGCCTGCGACCGGCCGGCGGCGGCGCGTGGGAAGTCACGTCAAGCCGCGGTCGTGAATGCTATCGAAACGTCGTGATCGCGACCGGGCGCTTCAGCAATCCGTATACTGCCGCAATCCCCGGCCTGACCGGCTTTCAAGGCGGCCGGATTCATGCACACGACTACCACGGGCCGGAGCCGTTCACGGGCAAGCGCGTGCTGATCGTCGGTAACGGGCCGAGCGGCCTCGATATCGCGCTGGAGATCGGGAAGCACAACGGGCCGGTTCAACCGGCGCTGTTGAGTATGCGGACGGGGATCACACTCAGGCGGCGCTATCCGCTGGGCCTGAGTAAGCACGCATGGATGTTGGTCACGCGATGGCTTCCCGAACGCATCCGCGAGCCGTTTTTGGAGTACGTCGAACAGCTCGGATTTCCGCAGTCGGCACTGCGCGGCATCAAGACGCCGAAAGGGGGCATGACCAGCGGCGCGGTAGCGGCTCGTGGCGGCGAGTTGATCCCTGCCGTGCGGCGCGGCGAGGTGATCTGCGTCGACGGTCCGTCACGCTTCACCGCGAACGGCGTAGTCCTCACTGACGGATCGACACACGCGATTGACGCCGTGATTATGGCGACCGGCTACCGGCCCGCGCTTGGTTTCCTCGACGGGATCCACTGCGAATGCGACGATCAGGGCTGGCCGCGGCGGTTCAACAGCATGCCCTACGACATCGACACCGCGAAGCTCATCTATCGCGGCACGTACGACGTCGGCGCGGCCATCGACGCGCAGTTCGAGCCTACGTTACGCGAACTCAACGGATATCCCGGCCTGTTTCAAGTCGGCCTGTATTACAAAGGCAAAGGCGCGATGTATAACTTCAACGTCGAGGCCGAGATTGCCGCGGCGCAGCTGGTTCAACGTCTCGCCGGGACATCGGTTGCGTGACCCGCGACTGCGGCTTGGCGACAAGTCGTGGCTGTGGGCGGACGCTTCGCCTTGCCTACGCTCTGAGACTCCACTATAATGTCGTGAGCACGGCGACGTAGCCAAGTGGTAAGGCAGAGGTCTGCAAAACCTTTATCGCGGGTTCGATTCCCGCCGTCGCCTCAAACAAAACGGCGCATCCCAATTGATGCGCCGTTTGCGTTGTGTTGAAGTCCATCGCCATCAGCGACCGACGACCGCCCGGCCGTACAGCCCGGTCTGGAACGCGACCGCGAGCGTAAGCCCGAAGGCGAGCATCAGGCCGGGGATGATCAGAAAGACGAAGCCGATCGGGATCAGCACAGCGAAGATCAAGCCCACGATGTAGAACGATCCGGACGCGATGAGCGCTTCGACCGGCCGTTTGAACACCGCGTTGTACGCGCCAACCACGTCGACAAACGCTGTGGCGTCGTCCGTCACCGCGAACTTGGCGATGGGGTACATAATCAGCGGGAACGCGAAGATCACCAACACCGGGATCGTCACGATCAGCACCATCGAGAACATCAACAGCAGGCCGTAGATAAACCCACCCACCGTTACGATCAGGCCGCGGATGAAGTCGTTCACCCAGTCATCCCATTCCGGCAGCGTATAGTCTCCGTGCACCACGCGCCGAGTGGCTCGCAGCGCGTATCCGGCAACTACCATCGACCCGAAGAACGGGATGAAGTTGAGCAGCGCCCCGATCAACAGTTTGCTCCACGTCGATGATCCGCCAATCAGCGGGTACTGCACCGACGCGCTGACATAGGCGCCACATCCCGCCTGCTCCTGATCGGCATGGAAGCCCGCATCAGGGCGAATCACATCACTGAACTTCGTTTTTTCCGTGTAGTACGTCATGGCGTTCGTCCTTGCCCAATCGTATCGTTACCGCGGATATCCGGCGGATGGAGAACCCGCGAAAGTCTCAATCATCTATAAGACTATACGCATTAGGACGGCTGTTCGTTGCGGCTCACGGCGTTTTCCGCTACTCTGATCGCATGACAGCTTCCGACAACAGCACCCCAGACTGCGAGCGCACCGCCTATCGACTGCGCCTACGGACGGCCGAGCACAATCTGCGTCCAGCGGCCCCGCCCGTGCCGAACTACACGCTGGCCGAGGTCTGCCCGGCGTGCGATACGGCGGTGTATCGCCACGCGTGCAAAGTGCGCTGTCCACGCTGCGGCTTTATGTGGGATTGCAGCGAACTATGACTTCGGCGGATCGCTGGGCGTCTTGATCGCTGAGGCCGGCGTAGGCTTGTGCGTGTCACCCGCAGGTGTTGGCGTCACGGTCGGCGGCGTTTCGGTCGCCGTCAAATGCGAGATATGTGCGCCGCACACCTGCCCGAACACCGCAAATGCAAACCGGCCGTTATCATCCAGCGCCAGCGCACTCAGCGCCGCATTGACCGGCGGCAGCTCGGCGAATCCGACAAGCTGGCGTTCGTCCGATGCGCTCAGCACGTCAATCGCAAACCGTTGATGCGTGAGCTTTAGTCCGTCCGGATCGTACATCCGCAGCACGCCGCTATCGGCGTCATACGTCATCAGGCGCGTGCCGTCAGGGGACAGCGCGAGACTGCTGCACGCATAATGCAGATCGCGCCGGCTGCTCACCTTGCCGCCGTCGATCACGACCAAGCGCGTGCCATCGCTGGCGACCAGCCGGTGGGTGCGCGGACTCATCTGCAGCAGCAGGCGGAGGTCGTGCGTCGGCTGGAGGCCCGGCTTGAGCGTCTTGATCACCCCGCCGATCTTGCCGATCAGCAGCGCGCCTTTCGAGTCGAGCGCGACAACGATCTGCGCGGCCGCATCGACAGCGAACGCATCCGGCACGACGTCGAACGTCAGGGTCTTGGGGCGGTCATCCGGGCCAGCGCACAAGGTGAACGTCGCGTCTCCGGTGTAAATGACGGCGTGTTTGGCGGACGACCAAACGTGCACCGGCAGATTGCAGGCGTGGCTCCATCGCGCGACATGCGGCAGCTTGAATGCTTGCAGATACGCCCAGCGTTCGGCATGCCCGGCCGGAAGGGTGAAGGTGGCAGCGCCGTACGCATTACCGCGTTCGAGGTCGTACACAGCGGCGACGCCATCCAGCGCCCAAGCAGCGACCAGTTCCGGATTACCCGGCACGAGATCGACATGAACGATTGCGGAATTGGCGAGATGAACACGCCACGGTTTAGTCATGCAGCACCTTCCCGATCCGGTAGAGGATACCCTGCGGGTCAGCCACCTTCAACCGCGACGGTTAGCTGGACGGCAGAGTCGCCAATACACGCTGCACCTTGAGCGCGAGGTGCAGGATCAGCCGGTTATCGGGGTCGTTGAGGTCAAGGCCGGTCAGTTCGCTGATGCGATCCAAGCGGTACACCAGCGTGTTGCGATGCACGGCAAGATCAGACGCCGCCTTGGCGAGATTACCATTGGCATCGAAAAAGCCGTTGAGCGTGCGGATCAAATCGCCCTGTTTGCGGTCATTGTGCTCGACCAGCGGGGCCAGCGCCTCTTCATAGAAGCGCCGGAGATGCTGCAGGCTGCGATCTTTGACGCCGAGCAGCAGCTGATACAGCTTCAGGTCGCCGTAGTAGGTCGACTTGTCGATATCGCCGAGCTGCTGCGCAATCGTCAGCGAGTCCTTCGCCTCGCGATATGCGGCGCGCAGATCACGCAGCCCTTGAACCGGTCGGCTGATCCCGGCGGCGACGACGCCCCCCGGTGCGCGCACATGCAGCTGCTCGCGGAGATATTCGATCTGCTGGCGCGCACGCGTCAACGCCTGATGCGAATCAAGCGGGTACAGCAGCACGATCAAGTCCACGTACTGCCCGATCGCAAACTCGATTTGACGCCGCGTGAGATCGTCGCGCACAAACCCGATCAGCGAATCGAGTGGAAGCGGCACGCCAGACGCCGATACGGCGCGAAACGCCGTGGTGACATACAGCGAGTCGGGATCAAAGCCGGATTGATCGGCGCGCGCCATCAGCATGTCGTCATCGGCGGACGTGCCGGAAAGCCACATCTGCACCCAGTCGCCGCGCGTCTGCTCGACCGCCGTTGCGATGGCGCGCGTCTTCGCCAGCTGCACGGCACAGACTTCCGCGCCGTAGGTCAGGACGAGACGGTTGAACTCGTCAAGCGTAGACACGCCGGTGATTAGCGAGAGGAATCCCGCCACACGTTTTTCGACTTGAAGCGTGGTCGTGAATCCGAGCGGGCTGGACACGACGTTGTGTAATGCTTTGGACGACTCGCGCTGGAGCCAGCGCTGGAAGCTCTCAATCGCGGCCGAATCGACCGCGCCCCGCGCCCCGATTGCCGGGCGGCGCTGCCCAGAGACCTGCGCGATGTCCGTTTGCACGCCGGCGTCGTCGTGGACGACAACCGTCTTGCCGGTTGCCCGCGCGATGATCTGCAAGAGCGTGCCCAGCTCGCGGTTCTCGGCGGCCGCGCGCACAAGTTCGCGCTGAACCTCGATGGCGCGCTGTGTCACCTGTGCCGCGCCGCTGACGATCAGGCGGTTGATCTCGCGCTCGACACGGGCCATGTTGGCGTCCGGCGGCAGGACGATCAACGCGACATTGTGCTGGTTAGCGATGCTCAAGGCCTGCGGCGGCACGTCCTCGCGCAAGCGCAGCGCAACCGCCGCGGCGTTGGCGTCCGCGAGCCGCTGAACCACCTCGGTCACGCCGATACGGCTCTCGAAACTGCGCAGGAGATCCATCTGCACCAACGCCAGCTCGCCGCCGTACAGTTCATTGTCGGCCGGCGGCTGCGCCCGCAGCGCCACGGCCCAACTGATCTGCGCATCCGGCGGCCCTGCGATGAGCTGTGTCTCAGGCGGCAATGCCGTCCGCAGCAGATACTGCAGCGAAACTGTGTTGGAATCAGTCATTTGTTACACCCGTATCGGCACATCCAACCAGTATAGCAAGTGGGGGCGATTGGCGAGTTTTGCCTAGTATACGGAAAAACCGGCAAACTATTTAGTGATACTACACAAATGGTATTGTCTCTATCGACAAAAAAGGCGGATCGCGTGGTACGATCCGCCTTTGACCTTGGTTAGAATTGCCAACTACTGCACGCGCTTGACCCCAAGCGTAAGCGTTTCCCCCCGTACTGACGTATCCTTCTTGGGATCATCGTTGGGCACGAACGCAGCGCGGAAGAACCCGTTCGTGGGAGTCGATGCTTCCAGCGTCACGGCCAGCGTCTCGTCCTTGATGTAGTCGGCAAAACGAACAATGGCACGAGCCAACGCTTCCGACGCCTCATAGACGAGGTGAATACGATCCTCGACGTTGAAGTCGGCGTCACGGCGGGTGGCTTGCACGCGCCGCACGACCTCACGCGCTAGACCTTCCTGAATCAGATCGTCGTTGAGCCGCGTATCGACCGCCGCCAGCAGGCCAGCCTCCTCCGCCACGGCGAATCCCTCCGCCGCGGCCTGCTTGACCTCGCACTCAGCCGGTGTGACCTCGAAGCTCTGCCCGTTCAGTTCGACCGTGATAGACTCGCCGCGATTCAGCGTCTGCGCCCAGCGGCGTACCTGCTCCGGCGTCCCCTCGCGGAGTGCCTTCTGCACGCGCGGGAAGTCCTTGCCAAACTTCTTGCCGAGCACCTGCGGCAGCGGGTTGAGTTTGTACTCCACCACATCGTCCGCGCCATCGAGCGTCTCGACGCGCTTGACGTTCAGTTCGCTCTCGATCAACGCGGTCAAGCGCGTAACCGCCGCACGTTCTTGCGCGCTGCGAGTCACGAATGCTGCGCTCGCCAGTGGCTGCCGTACGCCGATCTCCACGCTGTCGCGCGCGGCGCGGCCCAAGCTGACCAGCCGCTGCACGAGATCCATCTCCGACAAGGCGGCTGTGTCAATCAGCGACGCATCGTACGCCGGCCAATCGCACAGGTGGACGCTTTCGGGTGCGTCCGCGTCGAAGGGCGTCACCAGCGCGCGGTACAGGTAATCCGCCAGCATCGGCACGGCCGGGGCCATCAACTTGGTCAACATGACCAACGCCTCGTACAGCGTCGCCATGGCGCTTGCGTCACCCTCCCAGAAGCGGCGGCGGCTGAGGCGGACATACCAGTTGGACAGGTCTTCGACGAAGGCCTGAACAGGGCGCGTCGCCCCCGGCACGTCAAACGTCTCGTAGGCGTTTCCAACGTCGCGCGCCAACTTGTGCAAAGCCGCCAACAGCCAGCGGTCCAGCGGGTCACGTTCGGCGATAGGCGGCGCGTCCGACGCTGGCGACCAACTCGCGATATTGGCATACGTGACGAAGAACGCATACGTGTTCCAGATCGTGCTCCAGAACTTCTTCACCACGTCCCCGACAAGATCCATCGAGAATCGGCGTGGTTCGCCCGGCGGGCCGGCGGTGTACATATACCACCGCATCGCATCCGACCCGTGCGCGTTCATCACGTCCCACGGATCGATGACGTTGCCCTTCGACTTGCTCATCTTCTGGCCTTCGCCGTCGAGGATGTGGCCGAGGCAGATGACATTCTTGAACGCCACGCTCTTGAACGTCATCGAGGCGATACTGTGCAGCGTATAGAACCACCCGCGCGTTTGATCAACCGCCTCGCAGATGTAATCCGCCGGGAACTGCTCCTCGAACACCGCGTGATTGGATGCCGGGTATCCCCACTGCGCCACCGGCATCGCGCCGCTGTCGAACCACACGTCGATGACCTCTGCCACGCGCCGCATCGTCCCGCCTGAGCCGTTCGGGTTCGGGAACGTGATCGCGTCAACGTGCGGACGGTGCAAGTCGAGTTCGGACAGGTCACGGCCAGCCAGCGCGCTGAGTTCCTTCACGCTGCCGATGCACACCATCTCACCGGTCTGGTCATCGACCCAGATCGGGAGCGGGGTGCCCCAATAACGTTCGCGGCCGAGCGCCCAATCCTTGAGTTCATCTAGCCAGTTGCCGAAGCGCCCATCGCGGATATGCCCCGGCACCCAGTTGATGGTCTGATTAAGCGCCACCATCGTGTCGCGATATTCGGTCGTGCGGATATACCACGAGTCGCGCGCGATGTACATCAGCGGCGTCCCGTCACGCCAGCAGTGCGGATAGCTGTGCTCGTACTTCTCGCTCTTGTACATCAGCCCGCGCCGCTTGAGTTCGGTGATGATCTCCGGATCAGCGTCCTTGAACCACATCCCTGCGAACGGCCCGATCGAGTCGATAAAGTGGCCGGTGCTGGTGACGGTGCGGATCAGCGGTAGTCCATGCTCCTGCCCTACGCGCAGGTCGTCGGTGCCGAACGCCGGCGCGATATGCACGATTCCGGTGCCGTCCTCCGTGCTGACGAAGTCGCCGGTCAGCACATACGCGTAATCCTGCTCGACCGGGATAAAGTTGTACAGTGGCACATAGCGCATGCCGACCAGATCGCGCCCGGTCATACGCCGCACGACGGTGTACGCATCGCGATCACGCAGTACGCTCAGGCGTGCTTCGGCAAGGATCAGCCGTTCCGTGCCCCCCTCGACCGCCGGGCCTTCGACCTCGACATATTGAATGTCAGCGCCGACGGCCAACGCCGCGTTGCCGGGTAACGTCCACGGCGTCGTCGTCCATGCGAGGAAGTACACGCCGGGCTGATCTTTCACCGGGAACCGCACGAATACCGACGGATCCTTGATGTCCTCATATCCCAGCGACAGCTCGTGGCTGCTCAATGGGGTACCGCAGCGTGTGCAGAATGGCACGGTCTTGAAGCCCTTGTAGATCAGGCTCTTCTCGAAAAGCTGCTTGAGTACCCACCACACGCTCTCGATGTACGAGTTGTTCAGCGTGGCGTATGCGTTCGGGATATCCGTCCAGTACGCCATCCGTTCGGTGAAGCGCTCCCACTTGCCGATATTGCTCAAGACGCTTTCACGGCACTTGGCGTTAAACTCGGCGATGCCGTATTCCTCGATTTGCTGCTTGCGCGTGAAACCGAGTTCCTTCTCCATCGCAATCTCGACGGGGAGGCCGTGGGTGTCCCAGCCGCCTTTGCGCAGCACGTACTGACCGCGCATGGTGCGATAACGGGGGAACATATCCTTGAAAGCACGCGCCAAGACATGATGGACGCCCGGCGTGCCGTTGACGGTCGGCGGCCCCTCGTACGTAACCCAACGCGGCGCGCCTTCGCGCTGCGACATACTGCGTTCGAAAATGCGGTTTTCGCGCCAGAATTCGAGGATCGACTGCTCGACCTTCTGGACATCGACCTTGGGACTGACGGGTTCAAACATCGCGTTGAATGCCTCCTTGGGATTCGACAGGTCAAGGTGTAACGATGGTGCTGCGAACCCGGAGCGCAATCTTCCGCGATGCGTGAACCTGCTGAGGGTCACGCGTCACGGGCGCACCTCCCACTCCTAGACTCTCTTTGGATCGTCGTAACGATTCAAAACACGGCAGGCTCTACCGTGTCTTCGCAAATTATCGCGCAGAATGGAGCATGATAACAGGCGAAATACCGCGCAATTGGGGCGTGTTAGGGCGCAGGTGTTGAAAGCGGCGGCAGGCCCGGTGTGCTGAGCTGCACCGGCGCGGCCTCCGGAATCACCCCTGTCCAGAAGATCTCGCGCTCGATACGGACACGGGTCGGCTGATCGTCCCCGTAACCCGCGGCGATGTTGGCGTAGTACCGCTGCGCGAAAATCGACCAGTGAAACTCGCCGGTACAGCGCGCGACGTTTGAACCGGCGCGCGGCTCCTCCATCTGGACGAATCCACTGTTGCAAATGCCCGGCGCGATGGTGCAGGACGCGCCCGCACGCTCAAAGTCACGCGCGACGCGGCAGGCATCCTCGCTGGACGCGTACAGCCAATCGTCAACGCCGTAGCTGGGGCTGGTCGACTGCAGCAGGGTAAATGAGTCCGGTAACGGCGGACTTGGCGGAAACAACAGGCCATACAACACGCCAAGGATTTGAGTACCGATCAGCACGGCAAGCGCGATCAGGATCACAGCAAGCGCGATCCCGCCCCATCCGCGACGCTTCGCCTGTGGCGTTTCGTCCGCCGGTTTAGGGTTCCCAGTACTGCTCATAGTCGATTCGAGTCGTGCCTTCAAAGTTTTGGCCGGTCGCGTCGTTGCGTACTCCCGGCTGTATGGTGATCATCGTCGCCCTGTCGATGCCGAGCAGCGAAGTCTGTTGGAACAAGCAGCGGTACTCGAACGGCACGCTGCCATCGCCGGGCTTGTAGGACTCGAACTCACCGCGTGATGGGCTGCGGACGCACCGTTCGCGATTCGGGTCGTTGATGTCTACGCCCTCATGCTCGGCCAACAGTTGATCGTAGTAGCGATACACGTCCTCTGGCTCAAGCAGGCTTTCGTAAAAGACGCGCTGGCTGGCCGGTGACAGTTCGTCCGTCGCAAGGACGGTCGTCTCGGGCGGGACTGCCACGTCGAGCGGCGCACGAAAGGAGTTCTGCTCGATGGCGGCGAGAATAAACCCGCCGACGATAAGCAGACCGCCGACAATGGCGAATCCGACTCCGACCTTGAAGACGGAGATGTTGCCGTCCCGGCTCAAGAAGATACTAGCCATCGTTCCCCACCCCCTCTACGAGCAGTGCGTTTAGCGCGTCTACGTCGGCTTGCAGCGCGACGCCGTACGGCGTATGGGCGAAGCGTTCGGCATTACGCGCGATCGGTTCAAGCCCGCGCTCGATCAGATCAACCGCAGGAACCGGCCCGCCGCCCTTCCATGCGATCAACGCCGCCATAAGTGTAACGTGCGATTCGCCGTCTTGAACGGATACATCTATGACTGGAAATCCCGCCCGCATCTGCGCCTCGGCAAGATCAATCTTCGCGAAGTCCGGCGCGCCGCGTTCCAGCGCAGCATCGAATGCATCGGCGGCTTCTGGATACTGCCCATTCGCCATTAGTGTACGTCCGATGCTGTAACGGGCGAAATGAAGGTGCGGCGCAATTTGTACGGCTTTTGTCAGGATTTCGAGGCTCTGTGTCATATCGCCCAGCATGCGATAGGCGTTGCCGAGCAGCACGAGCGCGCGCGGGTCGGGTTTTTCAGCGAGACGATGCGGCTCAAGCAAAGCGACGGCGGCGGCATAGTCGCCGGCGAGGATCATTCGCTGTGCGCGCGTGACATCGGTGACCATGTGCCGGTTGGCGTACAGGAAAATGCCCTGCATGACCACCAGCAGCCCGATCAGCCCGATCCAAACGACCGTGCGCTGATCGGACGGAACGCGCCCGCCAAGCACGAGCACGGCGACGAGCAGCACCAGCGCGAGGATGAACGCCGCACGGCTTGCGCGATCCCATGCGCGAAACTGAGTGATGACGGCGGTCGTAATGCGGCCGAGGCGCATCATCAGCGAACGCTGCCTGACTCGGCGTCTGCCAGCGCGCGGTCGATGTCGTTGACCTCATAACGCAGCGCGGTGCCATACGTGGTGCCGGCCAGCGCCGGCAGCGAAGCCTGCCATACCGCCAATCCGTCGCGTGCCGCCATCATACGGGCCGCGCACCGCACCGCCCGTTCGGCGTCGCCCTGCGCCTGATACGCCTGCGTCAGATGGAAGTTCACGCGCACGCTGTACATCGGCGGCAGCGGATCGCGCGCGGCACGCTCGAACGACTGAACAGCTTCATCAGCGCGACCCGCGAAGCGCTGGACGAACCCGAGTTCCGCCCAAACGACCGCCTGTTCCGGGTCGCGTTCGAGCGCCAGCTTGAGCGCACTCGCCGCCTCGTCGTATGCGCCTTGCAGCCGGTAGCCAGTCGCCAATGTAATGTACGAACGCGCGTCATCGGGATGGATCTGCACCGCCCGATCTGCCGTAGACTGCGCTTTGCCAAACTGGCCGGAATATCCGTAGGCGCTGGTCAGCATCATCAGCACCTCGCTGGACGTGTTGCCCGCGCGCACCATACGTTCAAGCACCGGGACAGCCTCGCGAAAACGCATTGACTCGATCAGCCGGTACGCCGCGCCATAGCCAGCGCCGCGCTCACGCGCCTGCCGCGCGATCAACGCCGCGACCAGCCCGAAGAACAGCGCGAACATGGCCGCCGACAGACACAAACCGGTGAGCGCGAACTGCACGGACAGCGAGACGCCGGCCTGCGGCTCGGTTCGGCCGATCAGCTCGGCAAAGATGCCCACAATGAACACGACACCGCCTAGCAGCGCGAACGCACCGCTGACGACAATCCCGATGTAGACGAACAGGCGGCGGCGGCTCATGATCAATTTCCCAATGCAGATACGTCCAGCTCGCCGGCGATCAAGCGCTCGGCGGCTTCGACATCGCTGCCGATGACAGCGCGCAGGGTCTCCGCCTGATCAGACGCCAGCAGCTTGCGCCATTCATTCAGCGCGCGCCGTTCATGCCTGAGATCGTTCAGCGCCTGTCCGGCACGCTCGTTCTGGCCGAGCCGCACAGCAGCCCGCGCACGGTACAGGTGGATCAACAAGCGGTGCCGCGCGTCAGGGACTCCGGCCTGAATCGCGGCGTCGAGATGGGTGAGCGCGTCCTCGCTCATGCGCAGGCGATCTTCGACCATGCCGAGGTTATAGGCGGCCACCCATTCATCCGGCGCGAGTTCATACGCCTTGCGCCCGGCCATCAGCGCGTCGTTCAATTCGCCCGCCTGCAAATGCACCTCAGCGAGTAGATTGTATCCGACAGCCGCGTGATCCGGGCCAAGCTCGATGAGCTTCTTGTAGTCGCGCTTGGCCGCGTTGAACTTCCCGTTCAGGCGGTGAATTTCGGCGCGGAAGCGGTAGTGACCCGGATTCTTCGGTTCCTGCCGGATCAGCGCATCGAGTGATTTGGTGGCCGTCTCGTAATCGCTCTTGCGCATCGCCTTGACGGCCTGTTGATACGCCATCGGCCCGCGCGGGTTGAAGATGAACTGCGCCGCGACGATCCAGCCGAACGCGAGACCGAAGAACAGCCCGGCCTGCTGCTGGAACACCGTTGTGCCGAGCACGACGAGGCCGAACGCAGGCGTAAGAATCCCGAACCAGCGGCCGCGCTCAAACGAGTCCAGCGCCGAGAAGATGATGCCGACAGCGCCGCCTACGAACACCAGCAGCAGCACGGACTGCACCGTGACGACCCACGGTTCGTTTACCGCGTTCAGGATAAGGCTCGCCAGACCAGTGATCGCCAGCAGCAGAAACAGCGCCGTCAGGCGTTGCGGGCCAAGCAGGTCGCCGAAGCGGCGAAGGCGGTTCATCATGCGGCGGTTCCGTTCTGGCCAAGCGCCAAGTTCTCTACGCGGATGTCCATCTCGCCAATCTGCCTGCGCAGGACGACGCCGTGCGCTGTCACCCACAAGCGTTGGGTGAACTCGCCGTCGACGTCGAACACGGCAGTCTCGTAGTCCCGCCCACCGACGGTGACGTGCTCGACGCCCACACGCATCCGGCGCGATTCGAGGACTAGTGGTTCACTGCGATGGGTGCGATATCCGCAGAACGCCATGACTGGTTCCTCGCCACCAGTCGGCCAGCGCGCCACCTGCAGCCCGACCAGCGCCGTCTTGAGCAGCAGCACGGCATACCCTTCGCGCAGCACGACTTCGACATCCTGCCGATCGCCAGACGCCGAACTCAGGCCGATGAGCGCAGCCCGTGGATGGAAGTCGGTCGTCTCGCGGCGAACGCCGTCCGGGGCGTGAAGCTGCGCCACCACCCGCTGAAGCCTTCCCCCATCGGCAGGAGGATCGTAAAGCGCCTCGATCAATTGGCTGGTGCGGTCGAGGTCGCGCCAATCGTAATCGATCCGAACGAACCACGATCCATCGGGCAGAGCGTGGATGCTGAAATGCTCGGAACCGGCAAGCCGCTGCCCGCTGCGGGTGTAGCGGTAAACCCCCGAGGCGATCAGACGCTCGCGCTGGGTGATAGGGTGTAGAACGCGCATATCAGCCGGTGCCTGCCCTCATCCTGACCATCACCCGCTCACCCCCCATGGCCTCCCAGAACTTACGGCCTGCGGGGTTCTTCTCGGCGACATGCCACTCGAAGCACCGCACGCCGTTGGCTTTGAGCCATGCCTTAATATCTTCCACCATCAAGCGACCGACTCCACAGCGCCGATGCGTCTCCTCGACGAAGATATCGGCCAGCAGGCCGCTGTTCTCCTGCACGAACATATCGGGGATGACATCGATGATCACTGCCAGCGCAAAGCCGACAAGCCGTTCCTCGTCCTCAACGACCACGATCCGCGTCAAGGGATCGTTGAGGCGGCCGATCAGACGGCGAGCATAGACACGCCCTCCGCCCATCGCCGCTGGGGGCAGCACCGGATCGAGGTCGTGGTGAAGCATCGCCAGCTTCTCCCACATCCGGCCGATTCTCTCAATATCGCGTTCTTCAGCGACTCGTAGATTCATGGGATCAATCTCATCACGTCACAGCCGGGCGCACCGCGGTGATTCACACGCTGCGCGCCGAGCGCCAACCAGAACGCCTGCTCGATCGGGTTACGCTGCGGGACATCGGCGGCAAGCACCCCGCACTCGAACTGAACAGCTGCGGCACGAACGGCTTCGATCAACCGGCGTCCGAGGCCGGGATACGGGTGATGGGCATCCACCGCCATGTGGTCGATCCACACCGTGCGCCCCCACTGCTCGTCGTTTCTCAGCCACGTGGACACATACCCCACCACGCGCTGCTGCACCTCACCGACCCAAACCTCGCCACCCTGACGGCCGTTCCACACGATCTCTGGAAGGCGGCGAATGCGACGATCTGCCGAACGCACGAACATCAGGTGTTCGTCGTACAAGTGTTGGAGCGCAGGCCGGTCGTCAGCAGTCGCGTGGCGGACTCGCATAATCCCCTCAAGCGGGCGTTTCGCTGTCAGCATAGCACCCGCACCCAATGCGATCAAGGCGGACGCTGTGCGACACGCGCAAACGAAGTACACTCACGCTATGCAATTCGAGGTCGCAACCCCCGCCGAACTTCCGCAATGGATGCGCCAATCGCGCCGCCAGATCGATTGGGGCTTCGTACTCACCGGCCTGATCGGCTTGGCGATGGCGTGGACGATCATCGTTCATCCCGGCATCCCTGTACTGTCCGACCTGTATACCAGCGCGTTTATGACGTCAGACCTCGCCGCCGCACTGCGTGAGGGCCAGATTCTGCCGCGTTGGTCGCCCCACGCCAACTTCGGCTATGGCGCGCCGGTTCCGAGCCACATCCCGCAAGGGGCGGCGTACTTGGCGGCGGTAGTCGAGCAGTTGTTCACCGGGGATACGTCTGCGGCGGTGAAGGCCGTTCTCTCTGCATCCTTGGCGCTGGCGGCCATGATGATGTACGGCTGGATACGCACGCTGCTCTCTCCAACGGCCGCTGTGTTGGGATCGGCGGTCTACGCGCTCAGCCCATTCGTCGGTTTTACCGCGCCTCATGCCCTCGGCGATCTAGCACTCGTCGTAAGCAGCGCGTTGGTTCCCGGCGTGCTATGGGCCGGCGCCCGTGTCGTGCAGGCCCCCACGCGCCCCCCGGTGATATTCCTCACGGCCGGGTTGACGATGCAAGCGGCTGTCCACCCCGCACTGGCCGCTGTCAGCGCCGTGACGACGCTCGTCTATGCGGTATTCGTCGGTCGCGCGGCCGCAGGACGTGTGATCGGCTGCATCGGCGCGGCGGTGATGTTGTTCGCGCCGTTCTGGCTGCCCGCGCTGGCGAACAGCAGCTCCGTCACGTGGGTCGATAACCCGGCGCCCGATGATCGAGTCTTCCATCTGACCGACCTGCTGACCCCGATCACCTTGCGCGATCCCGCGCTTCTGAACCCGCCCTTGATGTTCGGCCCCGGCGTTCCGGCGCTAGTGCTTTCTGGCATCGGGCTGCTGACGTTGGCGCGCAAACGAACCCGGCGCGGCCCGATGGTTCTCGCGCTGGCGCTGCTGGTCAGCAGCCTTGCCGGCGCCGTTTTGCAACCCACGGCATGGTGGTTCGTGAGCGTCAACGCGGCAGCGGCGGTACTGGCCGGGGCCGCGGCGGCGTGGCGCACCCGGCTTCCCTTGGCCTTGCGCCGGGCCTTCGTTCCAGCCGCGATCATCGGACTTGCGGCCGCCTCTGCACCGATCTGGCCGGTTGTCGACACCGGCGCCGCGACCGATTTCTCCCCCGCCGCGCAGATCGCTCATCAGCAGATGGGCTTCGACACGGCGATCTTAGCGCGCGGACAGGCCATCCCGACGACTCTGATCGAGCCGGTGCGCGCCGACCCCAATCTCGTCGAATCGTACCGCCACCCCCTGCTCGTCCGTATCCGCCCCGGCACGCCCATCCGCGTGACGCCGATCTACACCCAGAGTCACGCCAGCGCATGGCAAGTGTCTGCGATGTCTCCGCAAACAATCGTCGTGTCGCAGGCGTATTATCCGGGTTGGCAGGCGTATCTTGATGGCGTCCCCCTCGCGACCGCGCGCGATCCGGAAACCGGGTTAACCCGCATCTCCGTTCCGCAGACGGCGAACGCTACACTGCTCCTCACCCAAACGATGACTCCCGTGCAGTGGGTGGGATGGGCGCTGGTTGGCCTCGGCATGGTGGCGCTCGCAGCCCTAGCGCGCTTTACACCCGCGTCGCGTGCCCGCGAGCTTCCGCGCTACGATACGTCGGAAGCGCGGCTCACCAGCGTGGCCGTGTTGGGGGTGATCGCGGCAGTGCTGCTCACCGCGTCGCCCGACGCGCCTATCGCCCTGCACGCCGACCGGCTGTCGTCACTCACAGGCGCGTCACTGCTCAGCGCGGACGCCGGGCCGATCTCGCTCGTCGCCTATCGCATCGGCAGCAGCAGTACGACGCCGGGTGATACGCTGACGCTTGAGCTGTACTGGACAGCGGTCTCGGAATCAACGAGAAACGTCCGGATTGCGGCGGAGCTGGTCGATCTAGATCAACAGGCGTGGGTGCTGCTGTCCGAGCCGCACGCGCCGGGCCTGATCGATACGCGGCTTTGGCCCGCTGACAGGCTGGTTCGTGATCTCCGCAGCGTGCATCTGCCGCCTGACCTGCCGGCGGGGATCTATCAAGTCGCGCTGTCGGCGTATACGTGTCAAGCGCAGTGTACGACAGATCAACGGATCGCCTTCCGCGACACACGCGGCGTCGAACGCCAAACTCTGCTTCTTCCGCAGGTGATCGCTGTCAGCGGCGAACCACGCGAATAGAATCTGTTGGCCTTTTTCCTTGTTACGAGTACAATCACGCGACATTCCGCGCGCATGTCAGTTATGGTGGTGACCTCACAATGAGCAGCAGCAACGATCCCAACTATCAAAAAATCGGCGACGGATGGGCGCAGGTGTCGCGAGGCGACTATGCCGGCGCGATTGCCACGTTCAAGGACATCGTCCGGTCGGATGACGCGAACATCGACGGCCACTATGGTCTCGGCTTGGCCCAGCGAGCCAGCGGCGACAAAGCCGGCGCAAAGGCCAGCTTTGAGAAGGCCAAGACAATCTCGGAGCGCATGCTGGCCGAGGCGAGTCATGGCTCAACGTCGAACGATCTGAAGTCAAGCGGCGACGACCGGTGCATGATGCTCATTCGTATGTTGCAACAACGCCTCGCCGAGATGTAGCTCGAAATTCGATCCCTATATGGAAAAGCGCGAACGGTTGGAACGGACGCTCGCGGGCGAAGCCACCGACCGTGCGCCGATTGCCGTGTGGCGGCCGTTTCCCGGCGACGATTTGCGTTCCGCGGACTATGTTCAAGCCGTCGTCGATTTTCAGCTGCGCTACGACTGGGATCTGTGCATGGTCGCGCCGCCGTGGAGCTTTGCCGGGGGCGATTACGGGCTGCAGGAGGCATGGCAGGGCGCGCCCAACGGCGAACGGGTCGCCGTGCGCCGGCCGATCCGTCGTTCGCTGGATTGGACAGATTTACGCCCCGCCGAACCGTCAAAAGGGGAACTCGGGCGGCTTGCCGAAACTATCGCGGCGGTGCTCGACGGGCTGCAGATGACAGGCGTCCCGGTGGTCGTCGGCGTCTTGAGTCCATTGACGCAGGCCGAGCGGTTGGTCGGCCGTGAGCTGCTCATCCGACATTTACGCCTGCGCCCGGATCGGCTGATGACCGGCTTGAATACGTTGACCGAATCGACCGTCCGGTTCCTTGATTCTCTGCGCGGCGCGGCGGTAAGTGGCATCGTGCTTGTCAGCGAATTGGCCGATTGCAACGTCCTCTCCGAACCCGAGTACGAGTCATTCGGCCTGCCCGGCGACTCGGCGGTGTTGACCAGCGCACCCAAGAGCGTTTGGCTCAGGATCGCCTATCTCGCCGGTGCGGCCGTGATGACGCGCTTGTTCGCGCGGATGCCCGCAACGGTCGTCGCGTGGGACGACCGTTCGAGCGAGACCGATCTGGCGGCGGGCCGGTCGATGTGGTCAGGCCCGATCCTCGGCGGACTCGATGCAGAGCTGGATTTGCGGGCGAGTACGCCCGCCGGTATACGCGAAGCAGTGCGCGCCAGCCTGCATACGATGGGAAACCGCCGCTTGATCGTGGGATGCGGCCGGCCGCTGCCGGTGACGGTGCCGCACGGCAACTTGAGAGCCGCCCGCACAGCTGTGGAGCGCGGAACCTCATGAGCACACGCGTGATCGCCGGAACGGCAAAAGGCCGTCGGCTCAAACTCGTCCCCGGTGATACCACCCGCCCGATCATGGATCGGGTCAAAGAGGCGTTGTTCAGCATCCTCAGTCGCAGGATCCACGATGCGCAGGTGCTCGATCTCTTCGCCGGTACGGGCGCGGTCGGCATCGAGGCGCTGAGCCGGGGCGCAGCACACTGCATCTTCGTTGACCTCGAACGCCGCGCCATCGACACGATCCGCGATAACCTCAGGACGACGGGCCTTGCCGGCAGGGCCGACGTGCGTCGCGCCAACGCATTTCAAGTGCTCAATGGGCCGGTGACGCCGTGCGACGTGATTTATATCGCGCCGCCGCAGTATCACACCCTTTGGGCGGATGCGCTGCACGCGCTGGATACGACACCTCAGTGGCTTGCGCCCGCCGGCGTGATCGTCGTACAGATCGACCCTAAGGAGCGCACGCCTATAGCATTGAATCACTTTTCGCCTTATGATGAACGACGGTATGGAAGCACCCTGCTGTGGTTCTTCCAGCACACCGCCGAGGCCGCGCCCGACAATACTGAGGATCCACCTGCATGATGTTTCCTGAACTTGAAGCCGCTGCGGACGCCCTGATCGTCGAGTTTGGCGTAACCTCGCCGCCCGTGCCCATCGACACCATTATGATGACGCCGAAACCCGGCATGTGGCCCAAGATCGATCTCGGTCAGCTGACGTTGAGCTTCACGTCACGCGGAGACCGATTTGCGCCGCGGATTTCGATTGCCCGTCTTGTGGTACGTCAGGTGGTTCACACCGAGTGGGGCATTCAGCATAAGCTCCCCGACCTCGTCGGCTACGAACCCGACCGTATCGCCGACTACGCGCGTATGGTGTTGATGCCGTGGTCGTTGATCGAAAAGCTGCCAGAACGCGACCGCAACCCGATTGGTATTGCGATGGCGTTCATGGTACCCGAAGATGACGCCGAGCTTCGCCTCAACCTGCGCACGGACAAAGACAAGCCGCAGCCCTAACTACGTCTGCGCGTCGAGCACCTCGCGCGCGACGGCAAGCGCGCTGTCCGCATCGGATACGCGGCCCATGACCTGCGCCTCGCGGATCGCCGTGAGCAGCTTGCCGACGACGGCACTTGGACGCAGTTTCAGCGCTGTCATCACAGTGTGACCGTCGATCACGGCAGGCGGCTCGACCACCTCACCCGCGCGCTCGAAGAACGTCCCAAGCATGACCTGCGCGCGCTCCAGCACACGCACCCACCGATCCTGTTCGAGCGCTACGCCGGCCCGGCCCAACTCCTCGGCCAGCGCGATCAGCACCGCGTCCACACCGGCATCACGCGGCCCGTACCAGTAGCGGTGCAGAGTCAGATCATCCAGCGGGCGCTCCAGATCGGCCACCAACGCGCGGTCGGCGCGGAGTATCGCGATCAGCCGTGCCCGTTCTGGATTGCTGAAGCGCAGCCGGTCGCATAAGGGGTCAACCGCCGACGCGGCGTTTGGTACGGAACAAGCGAACGCAGCAGCGATCATCAACAACGCGCGATGCGGCCGTTCATTTGCCCAATGCGCCGACACATGCGACTGTAGTACAGCACGGAAGCGGTCGAGCGACACGACGAACGCGCCCAACCCGAAGGCGGCGGCGGTATTGTCGCTGCGCTGCGGGCTGATGGCGGTCAAGATGTGGTCAAGCCGTTCGATAACGCGGAACGCCATCTCTCGATCGGCAGACGGCAGCGTCGACAGCTCCGGCAGCACGGCGGGAAGCAGCCCCACCACGCTCATAATTCGCATGGCGGCGTGAGGCCGGATACCGGCCAGCACACGGACGGACTCGTCGCGCAGCCGTTCCGGCGACGCACCGGGCAGCGCGGCAGCGTGCCGGCGCATATCCGCCAACGTCTCGCGTTCAATATGCCCGTTGATCTGCACGCTCAAGCGCACCGCGCGTAGAGTCCGCAGAGGATCGGACGTGAAACTCTGTGCGCTGCAGCGGCGGATCAGCTTATGCCGTAGGTCGGCCTCACCGTTCAACGGGTCAATGAGTAGGGTCATCTCGCCCTGAAGCTGGCTCGCCATAGCGTTGATCGTGAAGTCTCGCTCACGCAGATCGCCCTCGAGATCGTCAGCACGGAACGCTGCAACGTCGATGTTTAGCCGTCCGTCCGGCGTATCGATCAGCACGCGGGCGACATCGCGCTCGGCGTCCATCACAAACACGTCGCCGTTCAGCAGGTTTGCGATCTGGCGCGCCAATGGCGTCGCGCCTCGATGCGTCACGAGATCGAGATCCTTGATCGGCGCCCCGGCGTAGGCATCGCGCACCGCGCCGCCAACCACGTAGATCGGCTCAGGTGCATCCGCGAGCGCATCAGCGAGTTGGAGGACGATGTTGGGCCAGATCAGCGGGCGCGCAGGCTCACGCGGTTCCACACTGCTCATTTGGGCGCGATACCCAGCTTGTCGAGGTCAACCACCCCGATATACGGTAGATTGCGAAATCGTTCATCGAGGTCAAGCCCATAGCCGAACACAAATTTGTCTTCGATCGCGAACCCGACGTAATCGACCTTAATGTCAACTTTGCGGCGGCTTGACTTGTCGAGCAGAGTACAAATGCGGATATCGACTGGGCCGCGCGTCTTGAGCATTTCGATCACCCTGCTCAACGTGTAACCGCTGTCGATGATGTCTTCGACGATCAAGACGTGCTTGCCTGACACCGAGACGGACAAGTCCATGTCGATACGGACGTCGCCGGTGGTCTGGCGTGCGCCGCGCCCGTAACTGCTGACGGCCATGAAGTCCATCTCATGCGGGACGGTGATATGCCGCGCCAGATCAGTTAGGAACATCACGCCGCCTTTGAGGATACATACCAAGATCAAGTCCTCCGCGTCGGCATAATCGGTGCTGATCTGCTCGCCGAGATCGGCGACGCGCGCCTGTAACGTATCGGCGTCGATCAGGATTTCCTTCAAGAACTTCTCATGCGCGTTTCTCATCGACTGGCCCCGATTCCGTCGTACTATCTGATGCAAGCGGCGTCCGGCAGATCCCGCGTGAGCAATCGCCGGGACGCGTTTGCGTAGTATAACAGGTTGATGAGCGATAACGGGATGTCTGTACTGAGCCATACACGATGGGTGCTTGCCACAATACTCGTATTACTGCTCGTGCCGATCCGGCCGGCGGGGGCAGACAGCGCAGTCATGACGCTTATACATGACGCAGTCGTGACGTGGGCAGGCTGGTCGCCGGATGAGTCCACCCTATTGACGACGTCGGAGGATGGGACAGCGCGGTTGTGGGATCACGCCAGCGGTGAACCGGTGCGCGTCTACAATCACGGGGCGCCGGTTCGCGGCGCGGCGTGGGATCGCTCTGGGCGGCAGTTTGTGACGTGGACGGATGCGGGCGACATCACGTTATGGTCGGTCGATCAAGCGGAACCAGCCGTACACCTCGCATACAGCCCACCCGTGCGCGGCGTCATGTTTGCGCCGGATAGCGAATCCATCCTCGCGTGGGGTGGTGACGCGGTGATGGAATGGTCAACGCACGGGGAGCCACTGCTTCGCCTCGAACATCGCTCCCCGGTGCGCATGGCGCAGTGGAGTGACAACGGCGCGCACATCCTGACCTTTGCCGAGGCGGGCGCGGCCGTCATCTGGGACGCTTCGACCGGCGAACGCATCAGCGAGCAGGCGTTCGGCGGCGATGTGCTGGGCGCGGCATGGACGGCCGCGGAAGACCGCGTCTTGGCATGGACGATGTCGCACGGCGTACAGGTCTGGAGAGCGGGGACATCTGCGCCGAGCCTAACCCTCCCCCATCGCACGTTCGTGGACGGCGCCGTGTGGAACGCCGATGAAACGCGCATCCTCTCATGGTCGGGCGACGACACGGCTAAGGTCTGGGATGCGCAGTCCGGCGACGAAATACTCACCCTGCGGCATATCGACTGGGTCGAAGGCGCGCGCTTCAGCCAAGACGAGACGCGCATCCTCACATGGTCATACGACAGCGTATTCGTGTGGAGAGACAGCGGCGAAAGACTCGGCGAGTTCCGGCACGATATGCTGGTCACCGGCGCGGTGTGGAACCAGAGCGAGGATTACGTGTTGAGCTGGGGTTGGGACGGCACGGCCCGCGTCTGGGATGCGCGCGCGCTGACTGGCGAGGTTGTTCCAACACCAGAGCCGCAGCAGGGTGTTGGCCCCGGCAGTTTATGACCGCTGTACGTCGATCCCGGCGGCGCCTAGCGCGGCTTCGAGCGCTTCGAGCTGATCGGCGCGAACCGTCACGGCCGTTTCACCCAACCGTGCGCCGAGATAGCGCCGGAACTGCGGTTCTTTCCAGATCGCGTCCAACACCTCAATCGACGTCGTTCGCAGCACGACGACCTGTTCGAACCATACATTGGCTTGCGCGCCGGCCTTCCACACATGGAGGAGCTGTCCGATAGTGTCTGGAAGCTGCTCCAACCCCATGACGCGCTGCATGTACTTGGCGATCCGATCGGTCGAAATGCCCTGCGCCGCGCCGCGTTGAATGCCCGCCGCGTCGATTCGATATTCATACGGTTTCACAGCGGTAGCCGGACTCACCCACGTCGTGAAGCGCGCGATCTGAAAGCGGTCGAACCGAGAAAACGCACGGCCAACGCGCAGGATCCCGTCGCTGTCGAGGGTCGGTCGGTCGTCCGGTTCAGCGCGCGATGGGAACGGCTGGTCAGCGAGGAAGGCACGCCCGTATGCGTTCAACTGCGCGGCGTTATCACCGAGGGTGAGCAGGCCAAGCCAGTGTAGAGGCTGGGTAATCACAAAGTCGAGCAGCGCGCCATCGACAGCGTCCCAGTCCTCGAACCCACTCAGGTAATCGCCCGACTCGCCGCGGATATACCACGAGTCGAAATCGCCGCCCGGACGCTGGTACGCCGGTTCACGCTCTTTGACGGCGCTGATGAATTCGTCAACCGTCCATGCCGCATCAATCGGCACAAAGCTGTGAATCAGGTTCAGGATCTCACCGCGCGACGTTACCGGATCGTACGACCAGCCTTCAGTTTCAACATTCAGCCCCGGCACATGCAGAAGGTCGACGTAGTCCTTCGAGGCGCGCCACGCCTGCGCCAACTGCTGCGTTTGCTGAGCGCGGCTGGCTTCCAGCCACGGCCGTGCGACATCGCGCTGAGTGTACGCGACGCCGTCTTCGACATAGATCATGCCGGATGAAATACCCAACAGGAACAGAAACGTGAGCCGCTGCGGATCGTTAACGATGAGCTGCCGGCGCAGGACTTGTCGCGCTGCTTCATCCATCGCGAACGTGCCGCTGATGCGAACCGCCATCACCTGCAAGAACGCCAACAGAGTCGTCAGATCATCGACGAGGCTGGTATCCGCCGCACGCGGGTTTTCGACGGTTTCTAGCTTGCGGATTCGCGCTGACGCGCGGGCTGGCTGCGGGGCCGATTCATGAGCCGGAACAGGCGCAGGCGCAGGCGCGTGAGCGTGCGATGCTTGAGCCTCAACCCGCGTGGATTGCTCGGCGTCCTCATCCTCGTCTTCGTCGTCAAAGTCGATCTCGTCTTCGAGGTCTTCCAGCGTCGCCGCGTTAGGATCGAGGTTGTAGCTGGTGCGGCTGAACGGCAGAACGGCCGCGAGATCATCGGGGATGTAGACGATCGGGCCAAGACCGGAGGACAGCTTGTCGATGCCAAACCCAATCAAGCCAGCGTAGTAAAGCGTCTCAGTGGTGCCCACCGGTTTCTCGTGGGGCTTTTCGCGCTCGATCTGGCCCGCGCCCATCTTGCGGATCGGATCGTACATGCGAACGAACATCTGCTCGGAAATTTGATTGCCCGAACCGTTGAGCATCTTGAGTGCGTCGCGGCCTTTTTGAGGCAGGCTGTCGTAGATGCGAGTCGCATTGGCGGGATCGAGCATCTGTTTGGCGACTGCTTCAGGATCGTTCTGGCTGCGTTTTCCCAGTTTAAGCCCCCATCGCTGCACCACCAATGGCGTCAGTTCAGGTCGCTCTTTAAGCCATGCATCGAGTCGCCGCACTGTCAGACCCCAAACATGCCCAAACAATCGTTCTATTGTACCGCGAACGCACGGTGACCGGCACTCACCGCTGCGGGAACGAAAACGGGGCGCCGTTCACAGACGCCCCGCCACACTGCCGTGATCTATTCGCTCAGGCCGTGGCCTTCTCCAACGGTTCTTCGGATGATTGATCGTCGTCCGACACGCGGAACACGTCATCGTAACTGCGTTCCAACTCCTGCCGGAACTGCTGGGTGTACAGGTTGTAGTAGTACCCCTTCTTGCGCAGCAGTTCGCTGTGCGACCCCATCTCTTGAATCTGACCGTTAGAGACGACGATGATACGATCCGCCCGCTTAATGGTGCTTAGCCGATGCGCGATCACGAAGCTGGTGCGCCCCTTCATGATCTGCTCCATGCCCTGCTGGATGAGCGCTTCGGTCAGCGTATCGACCGACGAGGTCGCCTCGTCCATGATGAAGATTTCCGGAGCGGCCAGCACGGCCCGCGCTAGGCTCAGCAGCTGCTTCTGGCCGACCGACAGCAGGATACCGCCCTCGCCGACCTCCTCATCGTACCCCTTCTCCAGCGCGCAGATGAACGCATGCGCACCTGCCGCCTTCGCCGCCTGTTCGATTTGCTCGTCGGTGGCGTCAAGCCGTCCGTAGCGGATGTTGTCGCGGATCGTCCCGCTGAACAGATGCGGTGTTTGCAGCACCATACCGATCCGGCTGTGAATGCCGTGCAGGGTGAAGTCGGTGTAGTCCGTCCCGCCGATCGTGATCCGGCCGGCGCGCGGCTCATAGAACCGGCACAACAGGTTCACGATCGTGCTCTTGCCACCGCCGGTTGCGCCGACTAGGGCAATCGTCTCACCCGGCTTGACCGTCAGGCTGAAGTTTTTGAGCACCGGCTTCTCTGGCTCGTAGTAAAAGTCGACGTTCTCGAACTTGATCTCGCCGAGCAGTGTCTTCGGGTCGGCCGCGTTTTCCTTGTCGACGACGTCCGGCTGGCTGTCGAGCAGCGAGAACATACGCTCTGCCGAGGCAACCGCGTGCTGAAGGTCGGCGTACACGCGCGCGACATCCTGCACCGGCCACATCATGAACGTGATGTAGCTGACGAACGCCTGAATGCCGCCGATGGTCAGCAGTCCGGTGCTGACCTGCCAGCCGCCGTACCACGCCACCGCGCCAACGGCAACCGCGCTGATAATCTGCACCGTTGGCAGGAACAGCGCCGACATATAGGCAGCGCGGTAGGCCGACCGATGGTAGTTGTGCGTCAAGTTGCTGAACTCGTCTAAGTTCTTGTTCTCGCGGCGCATCGACTTGATCACGCGGATGCCGGTGATGCTCTCGTTGTATTCGCCGGAGATCATGGAGTTCAGCTTACGAACGTTACGATACTCAACCAGAATACGCTGCTTGAACCAAATCGCCACGCGAATAATGATCGGCATCAACAGCGCGACGATCAGCGCCAGCTGCCAGCTGATGGTCGCCATGAAGATCAGCGACATGGTGATGTTCGTGACCGCCCACGTGACGTCCAAGAACCCCCACGTCAGCACGTTGGAAACGCGTTCGGGGTCGCTGGTGAGGCGTGACATGATCCAGCCCACCGGCTTGCGGTCGTAGTAGCTGAACGACAGGCGCTGCAAATGCTCGAACATCCGCTTGCGCATGTCGTACTGCACGCGGTAGCCGAGGATGCCGCAGATATAGATGAACGTGAACACCATCGCGGCGAAGAGCACCATCAGGCCCAGATACTGCGCCGCCAGTCCGAGCAGCACATCCGGGTTGTTCGCCACGATGCCCTCGTCGACGATCCGCTTGGTCAGCAGCGTGAAGTAAGATTCAAGCAGGCTCACGCCCATCGCAGCGCCGAGGAACACAATGACTGCGCGTCGATAGGGCTTCAGCTGGCCGATCAAGCGGCGGATCGTGCCACCGTTGAGCTGCGAGCTGAATTCCTCTTCTTCAAAACGTTCGACCTCACTCATGCGTTGAGTTCCCTCTCGAGTTCTTCCTCGATACGCGACTGCATGTCAAAGATGCGCTGGTAGAAGCCGTCTTGTGCGATCAGTTCGTCGTGCGTGCCGGTCTGCACGATACGGCCCTTTTCGAAAACGATGATCTTGTCCGCGCTCATCACGGTTTGAACGCGATGGGCGACGATGAAGCCCGTCCGGCCCGGCAGCAGCTGGCGAATCGCGTCGCGGATGGCCGCTTCGGTCTCGCTGTCCACCGACGAGGTCGCGTCGTCCAGAACGAGGATACGCGGGTTCTTCAGCAGGGTGCGCGCAATCGCTACGCGCTGCTTCTGTCCGCCTGACAGCGTGACGCCGCGCTCGCCGACCATCGTCGAGTAGCCGTTCGGGAAGCTCTCGATAACGTGGTGGATCGCCGCGGCACGCGCCGCCTCGTACACCTCATCATCGGTCACTGGTCGGTCGACGCCGTATAGGATGTTCTCCTTGATCGTGCGGCTGAACAGGAACGGCTCTTGCTCAACTACGCCGATGCTGCGACGCAAAAAGTCGCGCGGGTAATCCTGAAGGTCGACGCCGTCAATTAGGATGCGGCCTTTGGAGTGTTCGTAGAAGCGCATCAGCAGATTGATGACGGTCGTCTTGCCGCTGCCCGTCGCGCCCATCAAGGCGATAACTTCGCCCGGCTTGACCTCAAACGACACGTCGGTCAGGACGGGCAGGCCGTGTTCATACTCGTAAGACACATGATCGAACTCAACACTGCCCCGGATGGCCGGAACCGGCGGGGTCTCTGCCTCGCCCAGCGGCTCGCGCGGGCTGCGGATGATCTCCATCACGCGGTCGTAGCTGACCATCGCCGCCGATGCCTGAACGATCAGACGCCCCAAGTTGCGCATGGGGTGGATCACATAGACGACCATACCGGCGAACGCGATGAACTGGCCGGCGGTGATCTCACCGTTGAGGGCGAGGCGCGCACCGAGATACAGCACGAGGATCTGATGAAAGCCAGTCAGCAGGTCGGTGGTCGGCCAGAACAGCGAGTGCATGATAAGCAGGCGACGCCCCTTCAGGAAGTGCTTGTAGTTCTCCTGATCGAAGCGTTCCATCTCGTGGTTCTGCCGTGCGAACGCCTTGACGACGCGCACGCCCGTCAGGTTCTCTTGCAGGCGTGTCGATACGATGGCTTCCTGCGTCTGCATTTCTTCGTAACGCTTGTTGACGCGCCTGAAGAAGAACAGCGAGACCATCACCACCAGCGGCACGACAAGCGACGAGACCAGCGCCAACGGGGCATGTATCGTCGCAATCGCTGCGACATTAACGACGAACAGGAGCACGATGCGCCCCATCCACACGCCTTGTTCGGTGAAGAACGCGCCGATAGCACGGACATCCGACGTCACACGCTGTACCTGATCGCCGGTGGGGTGCGTGTCGTGATACGTGAAGTTCTGCCGCTGTAAGTGGTCGTACAGATAATTGCGCAGCCGCAGCGTGACACCCTCGGATGTCTGCGCCGCAAGCCGGTTGCTCGTGAACGACCCGCCGCCTTCGGTCAGCGCGAGCAGCAGAAAGCCGAGCGCGACGAACGGCACAATCGTCAGCATATCGTCGCGGAACAGGATGTCGTCAACGAACCGGCTCAGCAGCAGCAGCGCCGTTGTCTTGGCGCCTACCGCAACCGCCTGAGCCGCAATCGCGCCGAAGTAGTGCCGGCGGTATCCGGTCATCAGGCGCCAGAGTCCGCGCAGACGGTTCGACTGGATGGCATCCTGAAGGTCGTAATCCGGCCGTTTTATCAGGTGCGTGAGATGGGGGGCGGAAGCACTGACTGCCACGAATCATGTTCTCCTGAAGGTGTGCAGACTTCTATTGTACTTGAAGTCTAACGGATCTTGAACATTTGAGAATGTTCCAATGCCCGAAATGGTTCTATGATGACCCGTTGCGAACCATACAGAACCATCTTAGCACCCAAAAAGCGTAATCGACAAGTGATGGTCTGTAAACCACCGGAAAGTGGGTGGATGCGCGATCGCCAACGCCAGCACCGCTTCTGATACGTGCTGCGACGCGGCCGGGTTCGAAAATGAGGTATCATCAGGGAGGATCGGATCGACTGTTAAGGACTCCTGTCCGATTTTGTACTTTCGTTAAGACCGTCCAGCGCAGGTCTTAAATGGGCGACCCCAGCACGTTAACCCAGTACCGGTAGTCTAGGCGCGAAGTTGCGGCATGTGCCGCGACATCACCTACCCTGTCTAACGAGGAGCTAGAGGTTACATGCAGAAGTTCCGTGCATTAGCGATTGTGCTGGTCATCGCGCTGGTTTTGACGGGCGCCGTGGTGGCTCAGGATCAGAACCTTGTCGAGCTTATCGCCGGTGATCCGGATCTCTCGACGCTGGCGAGTCTGGTGGAAGCCGCCGGGCTGGCCGATACGCTAAGCAATGAAGGCCCGTTCACGGTCTTCGCCCCGACCAATGACGCGTTCGCCGCGCTGCCCGACTTCGTCGTCGAATATCTGACCTCGAATCCCGAAGTCTTGACCAGCGTTCTCACCTACCACGTCGTTCCGGGTGCGGCCATGACCCGCGATCAGGCGGTGTCCGGCCCGGTCACTTCGATGAACGGCGCTGCAATCACTCTCACCGCTGAAGATGCCGATCTGCTCGTGGATCAGGCCCGGCTCGTCACCGCTGATAAAGCAGCGAGCAACGGCGTCGTACATACCATCGACAGCGTCATCATCCCGCCGATCGCACTTCCTGAGGTACTGGCGGCCGACGTGACCGGCGACATCGCCAACGCAGGCAGTTCGACGGTCTTCCCGGTGTCTCAGTTCATCGCCGCCGAGTTCGCCGCCGAGGGTTACACCGGAGAGATCACGGTCGACAGCATCGGTTCAGGCGCCGGCTACGAGCGCTTCTGCGCCGCCGAAAGCCCCAGCGACATCGCCAACGCGAGCCGTGCGATCCGCCAGAGCGAGATCGACGCGTGCGCGGCCAACAATAACCGCGTTCCGGTCGAGTTCCGCATCGGCGACGACGGCCTGTCGGTCGTCGTCAACCCCGCCAACGACTGGGCCGGTGATCTCACGCTCGCCGAACTGGCGCTGGCCTTCTCGACCGCCGTGACGTGGGCTGATGTCCGCCCCGGCTTCCCGGAGTGCGAGATCGTGCGCTATTCGCCGGGCACCGACAGCGGCACGTTCGACTTCTTCACCGAAGTCGTGTTCGAGGAGGACACGGCGCCGATCCTCGCCGCCGGCCAGCTCAACCTGAACGAGGATGACAACGTGCTCTTGGACGGCGTCGCAGCCAACGAATGCGCGATCGGCTACTTCGGCTACGCCTACTACGTCCAGAACACCGACCGCGTCAAGCTGGTCGCCGTCGACGGTGTGGCCCCGACCGCCGAAAGCGTCGCCAGCGGTGCTTATGTGCTGGCCCGTCCGCTGTTCATCTACACCGCCGCCGATGTCCTTGCTGAGAAACCGCATGTCGGGCAGTATCTGCTCTATACGCTGAGCCGGATGCCGGATGCCATCGCGGCGACGGGCTACTTCCCGGCCAATCCGTATGCCTTCAACACCGCCAAGCTGGTAGCCGTGGCGTTGGTGAACACCGCAAGCAGTTCAAACTAACTCATACCATGGGCCGGTCGTTGGCCCATGTGACAAGGGAGCGCGCAGTGAGGCACGCTCCCTTCGTGTGCTTGACGCGGCGGACACGGAGCGAGTGCGAGTCGTGCCGCCTGCCTATCGCTCCAAAGTGAGAAATGAAGTCCGCTGACTTTCAGACGTTAGCGAAGTAAGGAAGCCAGAATGCAAAGAAGCAGATCGTATGAGCTGCCGGGCGCGCCCAGCCTCGCCGTGTTCGAGGTCGAGGACGGCCCCGATCTATCCCGCCGCTTCCGCCCCGGCGAGGCGCTGATTCGCGCAGTCTTGATGGCGTGCGGGATTGTCTCGATCTTCACGACGGTTGGCATCGTCCTCGTTCTTGCCGGCAACACGGTGGCGTTCTTTCAGGCGCGCGCGTGGGTCTTGGCACGACAGCCGGTTGCAGCCAGCGAGCCGCTGGC
>JAANMU010000348.1_pt1 | contig 57791 bp, 40 predicted proteins | sample 7279701 | NCBI WGS metagenome assembly JAANMU01 (sample SAMN14094539, study PRJNA606508) | bioreactor metagenome | isolation source: A lab-scale SPAN reactor treating ammonium-rich wastewater day 57 | place: Ireland: Galway | collected 2017-03-13
GAGGGCGAGATCGCCGCCGCCGAAACCCGCGAAGAAACCATCCAACAGGCGATCTCCGCTTGGGAAACGTTCCTCACGGAAAGCCAGGCCGACCTCACGGCGGATATCGAGGCTGCCGCGGCCACCCTGGTGCAGGCTCTGATCGACAACGCCGTGATGGCCCAGACCGGCGGCGAGGGCGTCGGCCTGATCGACCTCGAAAAGCTGTGGAGCGAGGACGTTTGGGCGGCCTGGAAGGATTACCAGGTTGGCAACATCACCGACGTCAAGGCCCAGCGCGACGCCCAGATCAACGCCTTCCAGACCTACAAGGTGGCGGCGGCCGTGGCCGAAGCCAGCCAGGTCGGTGCCCCGGTGCTCGCCGCCCTGAAGCTGTCGGCCGCAATAATCGCCGCCGCGGCCAGCGGTGCTGATGGATTGCCGCTGATTCAGGATTGCCCGGCGGCGGTTGATGCAGCTATTTCGGCGTTAAGGTGTTGAAGTCTTCGAACGGGCGAGCGAAGGGCCGATCGGCCTGGTAATGGTGCATCGTCATCCAGGCAAATTCTCGCTTCTTTTCGTTGGCGGGGTCGGGTTCGGGGAGCGGTTCGCCGTCGGCTTCGGCATAGATGGTGCGCACCACGGCTACCTTGCGACTGGCCGGAGGGGCCAACTCGTAGTTTGTTCCGCGAGTGAGCAGCAACCAGCAGTTTTCGCGGAAACCGGCGTGCAATCGACTGTGCGCGGCCGCGGTCAGTTGATGCTTCTGCTCAGCCGACAAATTCGTGGCGGCCTCGATCTTTTTCACCAGCTTTTGTGTCTCGGAGAGATCGAAACTCACCCAGCCGTAGGGCGGCAGATACGCTTCCAGCTTGCAGTGCGAGGGCGACTGCTTGGGCGTAAGCGACAATCCATACGTGACCCGCGTGGGATAGCCCAACTCGCGGCCAAAGGCGGCGCACAATCCATGATAATCGCTGCAATGGCCCCGCCCTCGCTCGAGGGCATGGTTGGGGTCGGCCTGCAGCGACGCGTTGGCATGGTCGTAGGCTATGTTCTGGTCGATCCACCGCATGGCCGCCAGCAAAGGGTGCGCGCCCCGCTGGGGTTGCGGCGTCATTTTCGCCAATAGGGTGTCGAACTTTTGTCGTTCGCGGAGATCGGCAGGTTGCAAATAGGGCTCAAACGCGGATGGCCAGGCGGGCATGGCTTGCACTTGCTGGGGATCGATCTGCCATTGCAATTCATGCACCTTGGCCGTGAAACGGTGCCGAATCATTTGAGCGCCCTGAGGGCGATGGAATTCAAAATACGCAAAACGATTGCCGTACACCGACTCGGTGTCGAGGTGCGGCTGAACTTGCTGCGGAAACGTACTGAGTTCGCTCGAAGATATCTGTTGCGCTTCGTCGGACGGCGGGAGCGGCAGCCACACCTTGAGAACCTGACAACCATACGGCGCCGTCACTACCGCCGAAAAATCGACTTGATGCGTGACGGCATTTCCACGCGCGGCACGGTAGCCTTCATCGGGTGAAATCGCGGCCGGCTCGGCGGCGCAAGCTTGGCTGCCGAGCATCACGATCGCCACGGTAACGAGGCACCTTCGCACATCGGTAGAGGAATACGACATGATCACTCTCTGGCAAAGAACCTGCGGCTGTCTGGGCGGTTTCAAGCCGCTGCGTGCGAATGGTTTCGCAGCAGCTTTTGATACAAGCCAATCCCCGTCACGCCGCCGGCAATGGGCGAAATAATGTAAACGGTGTAAAAACCCGATGGCGACCTGAGGCCCGGCAGCGCCACCTCGCCCCAGCCGGCCAAGGCGGCAAACAGCCGCGGCCCAAAATCCCGCGCGGGATTGAAGCACGCCTGGGTGAGCGGGGCGATAACGCAGATGAGCGCCGCTACCGTCAATCCGATAAATAACGGCGCCATTCGCTGCGGTCCGAGGAGACTGGCGTCGTTGGTTACCGCGGCGACGACCATGCCCAAGATGAGGGTTCCCAAGAATTCCGCCAGGCACGCGGTGAATTCGGAGACGAGGTTTTCGCGTTTGCTCATTTCCGAAAGATTGAGGGGCTCGTCGCCGCTGGCCAAAGCGCCCGGGTTGGGGAAAAATTCGCAATAGCACATGGCGGTGATTTCGCTGCCCCGCTCGCCGCGCGTCACTTGTTTAATGGTTTCTCTTTCGGCCAACTGCGGATGGAACAGGGCGAAGAGGGCGGCAGCGGCCACAAATGCACCGGCTACTTGTGAAACGATATAGGGCAACACCCGGGTATGCGGAAACAATCGCCAGGCAGCCATGCCGAACGTAATCGCCGGATTGATGTGTGCCCCGCTGACAGCGCCCACGGCGTAAATGGCGCCCATGATGGCCACCGCCCACACCATGCCCACCTGCCACAATCCGGACAAGTCGCCGGCCAGAACGGCCACGTGTACGGCGCCGCATCCTAAAAAGACGAGCAAGAACGTGCCAATGAATTCGGCCAGACAACAAATGGCCAAGGGGCGAGTGGTCATCGAAGAATCGTCAGGCGAGGGAACTAGCGGCCAGAAAGCGGAACATTCAATTCAATACTTGAATGAAAGCTCGAAATCAAGTCTTTAGCATGCGAACCTTCGGTGCCTGCCAAGCCGCTTGGGGGGACGAAGATGTGGAGCCCATCGCAGGAATCAGTTACCGGATTCCGCGCAGCGTTGTTCCCCAAGCCGTGCTACAAGCTGCGCAAAAACGCCAACAATTGTTGCTGCTGCAAACGCGTGAGGGGTTTTTCGAGTTGGTGTCGGTACTTTACCAGCACGTCTTCGAGCGAGTCGGCGCGATTGTCGTGGAACAGCGGCGCGCGCTGGCTCACGCCGCGCAGCGAGGGCGGATTGAATTGCCGATTGCCCAACTTGTCGACCAGGCCGACATCGTAGGCGCCCGACGACGTATACGTTGGCGGCTGATGGCAAGAGGCGCATCCCAGCGAGGAAAAGAGTTTTTGCCCGGCGAGGACGTGTGGATGGTCTTGTTCGTTGCGCGCAGCGGCCAGCGAGGGGGGCGGTTCCAGCGATTTGAGGAAGGCAAAAATCGCGTCGGTATCTTCCTTGGCCAGCGGAGTGCCCTGCATCGTGCTGTTGATCGACTGGTTGATTTGCTTGCTCATGCTCGGCTGCTGCCCGTTCCAGCCCCAGGGTCCCGTTTCGGTAACTCCCCCCAGGGGAAGCACACGCTTGGCGGCGCCAAACGAGTTGTCGCCGCGAGTGTCGGCCAGGAAACCATTCGAGTGGCCATCGGTGTGGCAGCTATGGCAACTGAACCAGCCATCGAGCGCCAAGCGGGCGTCGTAAAACAAAAGTTCGCCACGCTCGGCCTCGGTGGGACGCCGCCGGTGCCCTAATGAAATGGTGGATTGAACTACGCCGCGATCAAGGTCGATGACACTGATGGTATCGTCGAACGTATTGGCCACATATGCGTTACGCCCGTTGGCGGCAATCACCACCGCCGTGGGTCGTTGTCCTACCTCCAATCGCTTCAGCGTGAAGTCGGTTTCGTACCCGATGCCGATTTGATTGACGCCCGCCAGGGCCACCACCGCGCGACCGTCTGGGGAAATCGCCGCTTCGGCTGGATCGCCGCCTGCCGAGGTGTTGTCGCCCGTCAGATGGACGTGGCTCTTGGCCAGAATTTCTTGCCGCGGATCGAGCATGCCCTGCAGGGGAATCCACCGCAGTACGTTGCTCATCAGGACTCCCCAATGAACGTCATTGTGGGTGGTTTCGGCCAGGTCGTTGAGAATTTGATGCGCTACCAGCACCCGGCGGCCATCGTGGGACACGGTCAGCCCGCGAATGTGATGGGCAGGCAGTTCTCGAACCCGCTCGAGCGTGTTGTTGTGGGTATCGAAGAGCCCCAGTTTGCCGCCAAACGCATCGGCGACGATCAACCGGCGGCCCTGCTCGACCAACAGCAGCCGCCGCGGAGCGAATGGCAAATCGACCACCGATTCGACTCGAAGCGCCGGTGGCCGCGCGTCGCAATCGATCTTCGCCATGGCCAACCGCCGCGACCACAGCGAGGCGACATAAATACGCCCCCGCGCGGTGTCGACAGCCAGACCGACTGGGTATTGGGGGACGTCGACCTTTGCGGCCAGGCGAAAGGTGTTTTCCGTGCGTTCGATCAACAGCAGCCCATGGTCGTCTTCATCGGTGGCCAGCAACCAGCGGCCGTTTTCCAGGGCGACCAGTTGGCTGAAACGTTTGGCCAGATTGGCCTCGGTTTGCACGGCGCCCGATGCCAAGTCAATTTGCAGCAATGATCCGCTGGCCGCCGTGGCCACGATCAGACGTCGATCGTCATCGACAAGTTGCAACGCGATGGGGTCGCGCCGAATCAAACGATCGAGTTGTACGCCATCTGGGACCGGGCGGAGGCGCACCCTCGAAGTTGTGGCGGCCTCGCGAGCATAGTAGTCGTCTTCTTGTGCCAAGAGGTCGGGGAGGGGAAATGCCGCGAACGACACCAGCAGCCATCCCAGACGGTACAAGCAACATGAACGCACGTGTTTGGCCTCCAACATCGGTATTCCGCAGGAAAGATGCCTTGCTTGCACCGTTTTTGCGGCGGGCACGAGCAGGAATGTTCGCCAGGCGGGCAACGAGTGTCCACTGAAAGATTTACCGCCCCGCGGTTTGCTCGGAGTTCATCCAAATTCGGCCCCCGATAACTCAACATCCAGGTCGACGGCTCCCTGTCAGAATAGAGCCCCGACCAAGTCAGGTCAATTTCGCTTGATGCGTTCCCGTGCCGACCTTTCTCGGCCGGGTTGGTGGATTTGGGGAGTTGGGCTTCGCGGAGGCATCCCATGTTCGGCCGTTGCCAGTCTTGCGACTCCTAGCCAGCGGCGCGGAGTCGGTGTTAGACTGGCATGATCGTAGGCTGGGCGGGATCAACTCCCTGATGGTCGTGTCCGTTCCTCCGCCACGTCCGAAGCGTCCTTGGAGCACAGCATGTCAGCGGTTGTCGATTGCCCCGCCTGCCACGAAAGCCTGGAATTGCCAGACGAGTTTCTCGATGGCGTGGTATGCCCTCATTGCGAAGCGGCATTTGTCATGAAACCGGTGCTGCTTCCCAATGCCGAAGCAGAGGCAGCAGGGGGCAGCGCTGGCACGACCGCCGCTGTCGACTCACCGAATGCGTCTTCGGCCGCTGCTGCCGGAAAATCGTCGCCGGCGTCGGGGGCTTCTGTCGCGGATAAATCCGAAGATGCTGCCTCCTCGGCGGCAGAAATCAGCGAAGAAAAATCTTCAACGAGTGAAGCGTCTGCCTGGGCTGGGGTCAGCGAGGCAGCATCGGGCGGTTCTCAAGAATCTGGCGATTCGAGCATTTCGGCCAAGGCGGCCCGACATCGGCAGAAGAAGGGGCCAGGTCTGCTGGTGCAAGCGATTGGCGTATTTGGCGGAGGCGCCGTTGGCCTGTACCTGGGGTATTGGCTGCTCAATTTTTTTGGGGGCCAGCAGTTCTATTTCGTGAAGTTGCCCCTGCCGTTCGTGGAACACGCCAGTCCTCGCAGTGATGAGCCGGGTGACTTTCCACCGCCGCCGCCGGACGGTGGCCCAATTACGATCGAAGGGCCTCGCCGGAATCCTCGGCCTCGCAATCGTACGAGTCTTCCCAACAACGACTCTCAAACCTCGTTCCCTGCCATTCCGGGCGCCTCGTCCTCGGGAGGAGTGATTACGAATTCTTCCGGAGAAGAATCAACGGCAGGTCGGCTTCCGCGATACACGACACAAGAACTCGTGGACGCGCTGACCGAAACCGATCGCCTGACCAATGCCGCCGTAGACGACACGATCGGTCGAGTACTTTACCGGCGGCTGTGCCACCTGGCCGAAGTGGTTACCTTTGTCGACGCGAACGATAAAGATGTGTATCTGAGGCGACAAGCAGTCGATACCATTTTTCGCCGGGTTACCGATCGACCCGAAAAACTGGCGGCGATAAACGCCTGGGTCCTGGAGCACCTGAATGCCGCATCGCTCGATTCCCAAGGGATCGTCTTGGCCGGAGAAGTGATTGGCAGCGATACGGCCGGCCCCTGGCATTTGCTGCGAGTGCAACTGCTCAGCGACGAGAACTCGCCCGAGGTAACCCTGGTCAGCACCGGACGCATCCCGCTGCAAGTCGGAGCTGCGCGGTTGTTTGTAGGGAGCCTGATACGCGAGCCTCGACGCAGCTTGGAAGCGTTTCCCTTGGATGTGACGCCCGTGGTTTGGGCGGGCATGTGGGTTTCGATCACCGCCGAAATTTCTTCTTAGAGCGAATCGTTGCAATTTTTTGGGGGGAGCCCGCTGGGGGTTGCGGGGGGCCGCTGTACTTGTGTCGCCTAACTCAGTGGCCCGCTACGGCGCAGTACCGGCCGTTTTACTGCAGCATGGCTGGCCTGCACAATGCGAGAATGCTTCTGTCGCATGCACTTCGTTCTGTGGGAGTGGCCGACCCAAAAAAGGGTTGCATTTTGCGATAGTGGCTGTACGTTCAGTATCGGCTGCGATCGTGGCCACCTTCGTTCCGGGTGCGTTCTGCACATTGAGTTACCTATCCTGAATCGCGGGGTTGCATGCCATGCTTACCATCAGCGGCAAGGCGCTGGGACGCAAGAAGCCCCTTTTCGCCGATTTTTCCGTACCGCCGCCCGAAAATCGCGCCGATGGCGGTAACCTTGCGTTGCGCGATGTGATCGAGCGGGTAGTGCGTAGCGAAGTGGACGCGTTTCGCCAGCGGCAGGAGAGCCGCCAATTCATTCGTGCCCTCACTGCGCAAGAGATCGAAACCGGCGCCTCCGCCGGCAAAATTGAATCGGGCGCCAGCGAAGTCCCCGTTCAAGACGTCGATGAAGAAGTAGCCGTGGCGACGGCGCTTCAGGCATTTGAAGATGGCATGTTCCTCGTGGTGATCGACGGAAAAGACCAGCGCGATCTGGACGCTGAAGTCTACCTGCGACCCGACAGCCATCTCACCTTTGTGCGGTTGACGCTGCTGGCCGGCGGTTAAACCACGCCGTCGAGCCCCAGCGCATCGACCGGGCATATGGCACTGGTTGAGTACGCTCTTTCCCATTCACATTCGCAATGCCGAACCTTCGGGTTGGCGCACCAAGCGGATGTGCTAGCTGGGTTTCTTTTATCAATTCTCGAGGCAGATCATGCTGAAACCAGAAGCCGCCAAGAAACAACTCGCCCAGTGGCGCGCGGTCGAAGAGAACGAGAGCCGATTCAACAACGAAGTCGCCGTGGAGCGATACTTGCCAGCGCTGGAAAAACTGAGCAAGAAAGCGCGTCTGATGGGGCTGGCGCTGCTCGAACTCGACGCCCAAGGCGAATCGAGCTGGAATGACTGGGAACAGCGGGCTCTGTTTCAGCAGCAACAGTATGAAGCTCTGGATCGAGCCAGCAAGAAAGATCGTCTCGCCCTGCTGCGAATTTTCTTTGGGCCATTGGCCGAGGATATCGAAGCCGCGTGGCAATGGATGAAAAACGTGCCTCCCTCAGGCATCTACGGCACTCCGGTCCGGTACCCGCAGTTGCCCGAGCAGACGCTTGCGGCGCGGCAGCGCTGGCTGGCGAGTATGATTCAGACGACCGCACCCTATCGACACGATGTGCTGTCCGTGCCGTGGCTGGCAAGTTGGGCGCCGCACCTGCAATCGGGTTGGCGCACTTGCGAAGAGGAAGTTGGCATTCTCGCGGCGGCCACGATCGATGGCGGAGGCAAGCAGGCGGATACCGTTTTTGAAATTCTCTGCCAGTCGGCCAGGAAAGAACACGAGATTGGCGGCATGGGACGGCACGTGATCGTGGGCCTGTTGTCGGCTGGCCGCGCCCAAGGCTGGGAACTCATGGAGAAGATGATCCTCGCGGCCCAGAGGCAAGAGGGCCTGAGGCAGTCGATCCTGCAGGCGGTTCCCGGCGCCCATCCTGAAGCGTTGCGCCGCATGCTGCGGCTGATTGTCGAGCATAACCTGGCGCGATTCAGTTCCGTCGTTCAAGCCATGGATCATTGGTTTGGCATGGCTTGGGGCGCGGCCGCGGCCAAGATCGTTCACAACACCATCGCCGCAGTGCTGGACCTGTTCGACGATGCATCTGCGCGACAGAAAGCCCTGAAGAGCGGCGATCCGGAATCCGCATTTCTGGCCCTGTGGGCGATCGCCAATGCGGACGGCCTCGCTTCGATCGCGCCTGCCGTCAAACTGCTCCAACATGCCAAGGTGGAGCTGCGGTACGTGGCAGCGCTGCATTTGGGACAGGTGTCGCTTCCTGACGGAAACGCAGCACTCGTCAAGGCTCTCGACGACCCGGACTTGCGCGTGGCACTGATCGCCTTGCGGCCAGGGGCCGGTTACTTCGCCGACGCGCCGAACCAACAGGCCGCGTACTTTGAGGCCCTGGAACATTTGCTGGAACGGATGCCGAGCAAGCCGACGAAGCTTAAGCCGCTGGTTTGGCCATGGACCGAGCAACAAACCGATCGCAATCAAGTTTGCCAAATGCTGATTGGCGCCATAGGCGATCTTCCACCCACTCGGCTGATTCCTCATTTGCCGTCGCTGGGGCCGCATTTTCGCTCGCAGGCCGCGCAGCTTCTGGCCAATCAACAGAAATGGGATGCGGCCACACGCGAGACGATGCTCCACCTGGTGGGCGACGCATCCGCCGACGTTCGCAAGACGGCCATGCTGGGGCTGGCCAAAGCCGGCATCCAGTCGACCGACCTGCCCAAGTTGGAGGCGTATCTTACCCGGACTACCGCCGATCTCCGCAACGGCGTGATCAACTTGATCTTAGCTCTTTCCGACAAGGATTGCCTGGCCAGCGCCGATCGCTTGCTGTCCTCGGGCCACAAAGAGCAGCGGTTGGCTGGGCTGGAAATACTTCGCCAACTGAGCGCGGATAATCGGCAGCGAAAATCTTGCATCGCACAAGCCATAGCCTGGAGCAATAGTCGCAAGACCATCCTCAAGGCCGAACAGGTGCAATTGAACGCGATCGCCGAATCGAGACGAAAAACGCTTACCCTCGATAACGCGCTAGGGCTGATGAACCCGGAGGGGCGAACCCCTGGTATGCCGCCGCGGAAACGCAAAGTGCGGCTCAAGACGGCCGCCGCGGGCAAAATTCTCCAAGCGCTCGACGACCTCGTTCACAAGCATCGCGAGGAGAAAGTCACGTTCCGCGATTGGCAAAACCGGAAACAAGAGTCGTTGCTGGGAGAGTTGAAGTGGGGATTTGCTCACCCGGACCTCCACCGCCCGGCAGTATCTCAAATCCAGAAACTTCCCTTGCATGAGATTTGGCGAGATTGGTACGAAAATCGCCCCGCTGGCCAGCGCGATGGCGATGGGCTGGAATTGCTGCGGACGTGGGTGCTATACGCACTATTGAACGACAACTCGTTTGGCATTCGGTACATGTCCGACGAAGAGTCTGCCGTTTGCAGAACGGTGCGGCGGCATTGGACGGCAGGCGCCACACTTCCCAAGCTGCGTTATCCCACGATCGTTCGCGACGTGCTCCATTGGATGTTGGCGCTGCATCCGCTGTCGGGCGCTGCTGAATTCATTCTCGATTGCCTGGAGACCTCGTGCGCCTTGGTCCCGCAAGCGGAGATTGAAGCGTTGCGAAAACCGATCGAGCCGCCTACACCCGAGTCCTTCTATCGCGGCAATCGGGATCAAGATTGGCGGCAGATGGACGTCATCGCGACGTTCAAGACGAATCTCCATACCTGGGGCGGCGACTTTCCCCAGCCGTTGTTTCATCGTTACTGGCGGTTGCTGCGTTGGATCGACGAACCTTGTCCGGGCGCGCGGCGGCAGCGTCCCGATTTTGGCACGACGATCGCCGCATATGTTTGCGGCGAAGCGACGCTGGACGACGTGGCCGATCATTTGCTTGGGCCGGGGCGTGAAATCGCATCGTATTCGTGCCGCGCCGAATTCGGCTCATTGAACGAAATCACGGCACGGCGGATGACCAAGGAAGGTCGAGCCTTTGCCACGCGTCCAGAAATCGCAAACCTTGTCGCCGAAATCCGGAAGCGGTTGCTCGATATCGAACTGGCGCGGGGCGAAGCCGCCACGCCCACCACCGACGCCGCCCTCGCCGTTGAACACTATACGGGCGTCGAAACCTTGCGCCGGTTGCTGGCGGCGCTGGGCAAACAGGGTTTCAAGAAGAACACGTCGTGGCAAGTGCCCACGGCCAACAGTCGGCCGGCGACGTTCACCGAACTGGTCAGTAAGACGTTTCCCGCCGAGGACGATACGCCCGAGGCATTTGCCCGGCTGATGCGGCAAGCCATCCAGGAAGGGCAATTTCCCGAGGAGCGGTTGTTGCAACTGGCTTTTCTCGCCCCGCAGTGGACTGCGCACGTCGAGGCCACGCTGGGCTGGGACGGATTTTCGGAAGCGCTGTACTGGTTCGTTGCACACATGCGCTATGTCTGGGGGATTCAAGATAAGCTCGATGCCGCGGCAGGCAGCGGCATGGAACAGGAGATCGACGAGGCGGAGGAAGAATTTGGAGATGCGGTCGCGGACGACCGCGAGGACGAATCCACGGAAGGAGCAGCCGATGCCGGACCCCAGCCCCAAAAACTCTCGCACTGGGAACGCTTGATCCGCGAGCGTACGCCGCTGACCGCAGCCGAACGCAATGAAGGAGCGATCGATTTGGACTGGTTCCGGCGAACTTACGCCCGGCTCACCCCCAAACGCTGGCAGGCACTGGCCGATGCCGCCAAGTTTGCCGCGACGGGTCCCCAGGCGAAGAAGGCGCAGTTCGTTGCCGACGTGCTGCTGGGCAAAGCCTCGAAAAAGGATCTGATCGACGGCATTCGCAAACGCAATCTCAAAGAAAACGTGCGATTGCTGGGGCTATTGCCCCTGGAGAACGCTACAAAACGCGATGCCGATCTCGCCAACCGTTATGAAGTTCTGCAGGAGTATCGGCGGTATGCCAACCAACTCAGTTCGATGACCAAACCCGAGGCCCTGAGGGCCTGCGACATTGGCCTTCGCAACCTGGCCTCGACGGCTGGTTACGCCGACCCGGTACGGTTGCAATGGGCCATGGAAGCAGCCAGCACCAGGGACCTGGCCGCGGGCCCGGTGCAGGTTTCGCATGGCGACGTCACCATGTCGCTCGCGCTCAATGGCGAAGCCGTGCCACAATTGAGCATCGCTCGGGCCGGCAAACCCCTTAAGGCGTTACCTGCCGCCTTGAAGAAAGAAAAAAAGTTCGCCGAGCTACGCGAACGCAGCACGCAGCTCAAGCGGCAAAGCTCGCGAGTGAAGCAATCCTTGGAAGCCGCCATGTGCCGTGGCGATGCGTTCTCTGGGGCGGAACTGGCGCAGCTCGCCGAGCATGCCCTGCTTTGGCCGCAATTGTCGCGTCTCGTCCTTGTCGGCGAAGGCATTCTGGGGTACCCGGTGAAAGGCGGCAAAGCCCTGCGGGACCATACCGGCAAGCTCGAACCGGTGAAAAAGAACGAACAGATTCGCATTGCCCACCCTCACGATTTGCTGCAAGCCGGCGACTGGGATCGCTGGCAGCACGAGTGCTTCCAGGCCGAGCGGATGCAACCTTTCAAGCAAGTGTTTCGCGAGTTGTACGTGGTTACCGCGCAGGAGAAAAAGGATCGCCTATTCACGGTTCGATACGCGGGCCAGCAAGTTCAGCCGCGGCAAGCGTATGCTCTGTGGGGTCAGCGAGGGTGGTCCGTCGACGAGTACTTCAGCGTGTTCAAAGCTTTTCACGACGAAGGGCTGCAAGTTAGCGTGAACTTCGACTACGGCATCACCACGCCGCTGGAAGTGGAGGGGCTCACAATCGATCGGTTGGAATTTCGCCAGCGAGAAACCTACGACTCAGTGCCGCTGACGGCCGTCTCGCCCCGGATCTTTAGCGAAGTCATGCGCGACATGGACCTTGTGGTGAGCGTCGCCCACGCCGGCGGCGTCGACCCCGAAGCAAGCGCTTCCACCGTCGAAATGCGGGCCAGCCTGCTCCGCGAGACCTGCGATCTACTCAACTTGTCCAATGTCAGGCTGAAAGACTCGCGGGCAATCATCAAGGGCGGCCTGGGCGAATACACAATCCATTTAGGCAGCGGCGTGGTTCATCGCATGCCGGGTGGTGCGGTCTGCCTGGTTCCGGTTCACTCGCAGCATCGGGGTCGGTTGTTCCTGCCGTTTGCCGACGACGATCCTCGCACCGCCGAAGTAATTTCCAAAACCCTGCTCCTTGCCCGCGACGAAGACATCGACGATCCAATCATCCTGCAGCAACTTCGGGCGATGGTATGAGTTGAAGGAACCGTGGTCCTCAGCGGCTCACCAAGACAACCCTCAAATCGCATACGTTGGTATGCGTGGGACCAGTTTGGATCAGAGCGCCCAGCGGTTCAAAAAAATGATACGCATCGTTGCGGCGGAGGAAGTCTGTCGGATCGAGTCCCCGCTGCTGGGCTTTTCGCCATACTTCGGCGTCGATCAACGCCCCCGCGGCATCGGTGGGTCCGTCTTCGCCGTCGGTGCCGCCGGCCAGCAGGACCAGATTCTCGAGCCCTGCTGGCGCCAGTCGCACCAGCGCCGCCAACACCAACTGCTGGTTGCGGCCCCCTAAACCGCGAATTGCCGGATCGGCGAGCTTCACTACGGGTTCGCCCCCGGTGACCAGACAGTCGGGCTGAGTACGATCGCGCATTCGCAGCGCCATTTCGGCCAGGTGATTGCCGACCGTTTCTGCCTCGGGTTCTAACTGCGTAGCAGCATCAAGGGCAGCCGAGTAACCGAGCCGCTCGGCCTCTTGCCCGGCGGCGTCCACGGCCACGGCATTATTGCCAATGACGTGGATCGAGTTGGCGCATGTCGGCGACGGCCGAGTGGCATTTTTCTCCAGCGCGAGGAACACAGACTGCGAAATGCCTGCGGCTTGAGCATCATATTTCTTCAGCACCTGCAAGGCATCGGCAGCGCTGGATGAGTCGGGCACGGTGGGTCCCGAAGCGATGACGTCAAGCGGATCGCCCATCACGTCGGAGATCACCAGCGTGAGCAAATGCCCCGCACGGCACGCGCGAAGCAGTCCTCCCCCTTTGATTTGACTGAGATGCTTGCGAACCGTGTTCAATTCCACAATATTCGCGCCGGCTCCGCTGAGATGCCGTGTCACTTGTTGCTTGTCGGCAAGCGAAACGCCTTCTGCCGGGGCCGGCAGCAGCGCGCTGCCTCCGCCGGAAAGCAAACAGATGCATAGATCGTGCTTCCCCATTCCGGCCACCAGTCGCAAGATCTCACGACTGCCTTGTACGCCGGCGGCGGTGGGTTCGTTGACGCCCGCGGGCCGCGCGGGATGCAGATGAATGACAGGAGTGGAGGAATTACCATCTCGAGCGGCGGCCGAACCGAGCGCTTCGCAGCCTTCTGGCACGTTGATCCAGCCGCAAACCTGCTTATCCTTAAGCAATCGCGACCCCAGGGCGGTCTCGACACCGGCGGCCATTCCGGCGCCGGCCTTGCCAGCCCCCACCACGACAATCCGGCCAATCGCTGCCAGCGAAAAGGTTTCGCCGGCGATGGTGAGCAGGTCCCCGCGCACGGAAATGTTTTCCGCTACCAAGCGATCGGATCGCACGGCATCGACACCTGCCATCCAAATTCGCAGGGCGTCTTGTCTCAGTCGGCTGGCGTGTGGCCTTGGTTCCGCGGAGCTCACGCGTTCCTCCGGATGCGCAACAGGTCCATCCATTGGGTCGGTTGATCCACGGTGAATTCGCCTAAACTGTTGGCAGTGGTTGCGCAGAGCACCACGCCTAACAACAAACGAATTTTTCCATCGAGATACTTGCCCGAGACAGAACACCAGGGCGTTCCTTGCCCGCGTTCGCCCGGCAAGCGTGCCTTGCCAAAAAAACTATTGGAGAACCCGCCGGGGCTAAGCTGCGGCGGCCAGACGCGAATGAGCGGTTGATCGCGAACGAGAATTTCTCCCATTCCCGGCACAATACGATCGAGAATCGTGGGAAGTTGATCCAAATTGGGAAAGCCGCCGCCGGTGCCCATCGGGGCGACCACCAAGGCGGCGATGCGCACCGGCGCGCCGTAGCACTCAAGTTGGGTGCCCCCGGTCGGCGGGCCGTGACTGCCAAGTTGCAGCACGTCGATGGCAGGCACGTCGGGCGAGGGATGAACCGCCGGCTTGCGGCGGCGAACCACCATCACGATGAAGACCAATAACACAAAGACCAGGGCGCCTAACCCAATGGCGACTAATACCTTAGGATCGGCAAAATCGAAATCCGCCACGAGAGCTCCTCGCGAATGCATCGGCGCCATGACAACGAATGACAGTCAGGGAAGGACGATTGTAAGGCATCACCATTTGGCTGTCACTTGAACGGATGCCAATTTCCCCCGGTCGTCGCCCCCGCGTTCTTCTCGCCCGAGAATATTCGACGTCGATGCATCAACCTTGTACGATAGGAGACGATGTTCACGTCGGCGGGCAACTGCCTGTCAATCACCCGGCGATCACAAGCGTTGAACGCCCCATCGTCCGTCAAACATCGAAGTTCATCCAAAGAGTTGCGCCTAGCCGCCATCCCCGAGGAAACCGACCGTCATGCCAGCGAAATTTCCGGCGATGGCCGCTCGTCCGGTGTTCGCCCTGGAGAACGTACGCCACCTTGCCCTCGGGTACCTGCTGCGTGCGCTAATGTCTGCCCTCGTCGTGTACGCCGGGGTCGCAGGTTTGCGATCGGCAACCGCGGCCGACCCTGCCGGTTCTTTGCCGGGCTTTGCCCAGGTTGTTCAGCCATTTTTGCAGCAGTACTGCGCGGAGTGCCACGGGCCGCAGCAAGCCAAGGCAGGTTATCGAATCGACCGGCTCGGCGAGGACTTCTCGGCTGCCGCCATGGCCGAGCAATGGAAAGAAGTGATCGATCGCGTGCATGCTGGCGAGATGCCGCCGGAGGGAAAACCGCAACCATCGGCCGGTGAAGTCGCGGCATTGGCCACGTGGGTGAACGGCAAATTGCGCGAGGTTGAACGAGCAGCCCAGAACGCTGGCGGGACCATTCCCATGCGGCGTCTCAATCGTGACGAATACGCCAACACCATTCGCGATTTGCTCAAGCTGGATGAAAACATTGTCCGTCCGCTCTTGGAGGAACTGCCGGCGGACGGCACCGCCGAAGGATTCGATCGCTTGGGAGCGGCGCTGTTTTTTGATCAGACTCAGATCGAGCGTACCCTGGAAGCAGCCGAAAAAATCGCGGCCCGGGCCATCGTGGGAGATCCACCCAAAACAAATCAACTCGTCAATCGTTTCGAATTCCTGCGGCGCCGACCGCCTGGCGATCGCGTCGAGGTATTCCCATCTTTCAAACACACGATACCTCGCGGGGCTCAAGACCGGATCGTTCGAGAGGACGCCATCGAACATATCCAGGGATACCCCACCTATCGCCGAGAATACCAGGGCTGGGGGGCAATCGACCACTTCAGCATTCGAAACGTGGTTACCGAAGACGGATACTATCGCTTTCGCATCCACGCCACGGTGGACAATCGCAGTCGCACCGAGCCGAACAGGTTTCGCCTGCAATACGCGATGGATTCACCGATTCAGGTGGAGCACGAAGTGGAATTGGATCCCAGCGGCGTCACCGAGGCGGTGATGTTTCTGCGGGGCCCGGTCAACGGCGAGGTGAAAGGGCCGCAGGTGTTTCGCCTACTGTGGAACCACACGGAGCAATCCGTGATCCGCGAGCCCAAGTACCAAGCGCTGGTTTCGCTGTGGACGGGACTGCGATCGCGAATGGAGCGCGCCGCAACCAACCGCGTTCCGCAAGCCGAGATGGATGCGCTTCGCCGCGAGCGCGACGAGTTGGAACGACGGCTCAATGCCTGGACCGGTCCGGCCAACATCTACAACCCGGCAATGGATGTGGAGAAACTGCCGCGGTTGTTGATCAAATCCATCGAGGTGGAGGGGCCGATCCAGAAGGAATGGCCGCCAGCCAGCCATCGGGCCATCTTTTTCGCAGGCGATGAGCGCCAGGACGAAGCCTATGTGCGCGAAATATTCGCTCGGTTGTTGCCTCGCGCTTATCGCCGCCCTGTAACCGATGAGGAAGTGGACGCGGTCGCCGCCGTGGTTGCCAAGGCACGAGCAAACAGCGGCATGGAATTTCGCGACGCCATGCGCATGGGGCTGCAGTGGGTCCTTTGCTCGCCTGGCTTGATGTTTCTTCAGGAGCCCTTGCCCGAAACGGCGCAGAAGCGATCGCTCACCGATTACGAATTGGCTTCGCGATTGTCTTACTTCTTGTGGAGCACAATGCCGGACGATGAACTGTTTGCCATGGCCGCTGAGGGCAAGTTGCGTCAACCCGCGGTAATCAAACATCAGGTGCGCCGCATGCTGGCCAACCCCAAGGCGGAGCAACTCGTGCAGAATTTCGCCGGGCAGTGGCTTTCGATTCGCGATTACGGTTCGGTGCAGCCCGCCGCAGAGTACCGCGACTACGATCCACCACTGGAGCGGGCTTCGCAACACGAACCGCTTGCCTTTTTCGCCCATGTATTGCACAACAACCTGCCAATTACGAATTTCATCGACAGCGATTTCCTGGTGATCAATGAACGGCTAGCGCGGCATTACGGCATCGATGGCGTGAAGGGCGAGGAATTTCGTCCGGTGGCGATCAAGAGGGAACACCACCGCGGCGGCGTGCTCGGCATGGCTGGCCTGATGACCTATCTGGCCGACGGCACCCGAACGCTCCCCATGCGACGAGGATCGTGGGTGCTTCGCGAGTTGTTCAACGATCCGCCGAATGATCCGCCGCCCAATGCGGGTGAGATTCAACCCAATACGTCGGGACAAAACCTAACGGTACGACAACGACTCGAACTGCACCGCAAGGACGACGTTTGTGCATCGTGCCATGCCAAGCTCGATCCGTATGGGCTGGCGCTGGAAAACTACGACGCCATCGGACAGTGGCGAGAGCGCTTCAACGGCGAAGGCTTCCGCGGTTCCAACGCGCCGCCGCTCGACGTGAGCGGAACTTTGCCTGGGGGTGTGACGTTTTCCACGCTCGAAGAATACAAGGCGGCCCTTCTCGATCAACAAGATAAATTTGCCCGGGCTTTTAGCGCAAAGTTGCTAACCTATGCCCTGGGACGACCATTGGGGTATGCGGACCATGCCCTTCTGGACTCGTTGGTACATGCTTTGCGCGGGAACGATTATCGCATCCAGCCATTGATCGAGGCGATCGCGACGTGCGAAGCGTTTTGCACCAAATAGCTCTTGCGGCGCGGGCTTGCGTCGGCCACAAACACATTGTTCGACCTCCACTTTCCAGCCATTCGAATAGAGCCAAGTCACCTGGGCGACTTTGAATTCACGGCTACCACCGCGAAACTTGCTTCGCCGCCATGTAAGGGACAACCGCCATGAATATCCGACACCGTCGCAATCCTCTGCCCCGGCGAACGTTTCTGAAGGGCGCGGGTATCACGCTGGCCCTGCCCTGGCTCGACGCGATGAGCGCGGGAGCTGATTCCATTACAACGGCCGGTTCGATCGCCGAGGGAGAAATTCCCCGCCGAGCGGTGTTCTGCTTTTTTGGACTGGGTCTCAACGGACGCGATTTTACGCCAGAAAAAGCGGGGCACGACTATGCCCTCACGCCCATCTTGAAACCGTTGGAAGAATTCCGTCGCGATTTCACGGTGGTTTCTGGTCTTAAGCTTACGCATTCCGGTGGACACGTCGGCGACCGCACGTTCCTCACCGGCACCAACACCCGCAGCGCAGGAAGCAAGCTGCGAGTATCTTGCGATCAGGAACTGGCTCAAGCCGTGGGCAAAGTCACCAGATACCCCTCACTCACGCTGGGAATTCGCCGCGGAACAGGTTTTGGCGGGAACCAGGACCAGACACTGTCTTGGAGCCCCAGCGGCACGCCGATTCCCTCGGAAAATCGGCCCCATGTGTTATTTGATCAGTTGTTTCGTCCCGACACGCCCCAGACGCTTGTCGAGCGGGAGGCTGAATTCATTCGCCGCGCGAGCGTGCTGGATTCGCTCCGCGAGCAAGCCCAGCGATTGAACAATTCTCTGGGCGTCGCCGACCAGCGCAAACTGGATGAGTACCTTACCGGCATTCGCGATTTGGAACGGCGGATGCAGACCGAAAAGGAGTGGCTCCGACGCCCCAAGCCAAGCGTGGAGTCGCTGGAGTTCGGTCACGAGCAAGGCCTCGATCCCGATAAAGCGGGACTCGAATACCGCCGATACCAACGACTGATGTACGACGTGATCGCGCTGGCCCTGCAAACGGACAGCACCCGCGTCATTGCCTACATGGCCCGCATGGACGGTCAAGACGGAACGGGTGCCTGGCGTGATCGGGGCAATCCCTACAATTACCACGAGATGACCCACCACGGCGAAGATCCCGACAAGCTCAAGTGGTTCACCCAGGCCGACATTTGGTACATGGAGGATTGGGCCTACTTCCTGAATCGGCTGAAATCCATTTCCGAAGGCGACGGCACGCTGCTGGACCACACCCTGGTCGCCTATGGCAGCAGCGGCGGCGCCATCAACGCCCATCACAACCACCACCTGCCTACCATGCTGGCCGGGGGATCCCGGCTTGGGGTCAAGCACCAAGGCCATCTTGTCAAAGAAGATGTGCGTTTGGGCAATCTGTGGAGCACGATTTTCGAACGCATGAATGTGCCCCTGCCAGAGAATTTTCAAGGCGGGGAAGCGGACGGAACCATCAGCGAATTGGGCTGAGTCAAGCCAACTCGCCTAAAATTGTGACAGGCTCTGCTTGCAAGCTCGCCTCAAAACGCATGGTGCCGCTTTCATTGTTGCGACGGGGGGTGCCTCGCATCGGCCAACTCCAGGGTGAGTCGTTCATGCAACCATCCAAGTTCAAGGCGAATTGCCCAATTTGGAACGAGAAACCGACACCCAAGACTGTCGCGATCGAATGGATGCTTCTCCGAAGTTGGCGCCTTGCCCGTGGTTGCAAGGGATGAAGCCTGGTGTTTGTCGGTTTATCCTGTTGTCCTTGGCGTCGCATTGACAAATCGACGAATTGACGGCCGTTGATGTTGGCGAAGCCGGCTTTGATTGGCTAAGATGACAGCGTTGATGGTTCGTCTGCCTCGCCTGCCATCCTGCCTCTCCGCCTACCTGCCTTGCAACCCAGGCCAGCCCTATGCCGCGACGCCGCATTACCAGTGCCGCAGGTTTCATTGGTTTTTTTATGGCTTCACTTGCTTCGGCCGACGAACAGGCCGGGCTCGAATTCTTTGAAACGAAAATCCGGCCGGTCCTCGTGCAGCACTGTTATGAGTGTCACTCGGCCGACTCCAAGCCCGTGCAAGGCGGGCTGCGTCTTGACACCCGCGATGCCATGCGAAAAGGCGGAGATAGCGGAGCGGCGGTGGCGCCTGGCAATCTCGACGACAGCCTGATATTGGCCGCCCTCAAGTACGATGGCTTTGAGATGCCTCCCAAGGGCCGGCTCAACGAATCCATCGTTAGCGATTTTGCCAAGTGGATCGAGATGGGCGCCCCTGATCCTCGCGATGGCGAAGGTTCCGTCGCCCAGACAGAGATTGATTTCACAAAAGCGGCGAGCTATTGGGCATTTCAAACTCCCCGAAAGTCGGCGCTGCCAGCCGTCGCCAATTTGGCGTGGCCGACAAGCGAAATCGATCACTTTGTGCTGGTTGAACTGGAACGCGCCGGGATGCAGCCGGTTCGGATGGCCAGCAAGCGCGAGCTGATACGGCGGGCCACGTTCGATCTGCTAGGTTTGCCGCCCACGCCCGATGAACAAGCGGAGTTCTTGGCGGATGAGTCGCCCGACGCCTACGCCCGGCTGATCGATCGGTTGCTCAATTCTCCGCACTATGGCGAGCGCTGGGGACGCCACTGGCTGGACGTGGCCCGGTTTGCCGACGACCAGGCGCATACATTTGCCGTCAAGCCCAATACCGAGGCCTGGCGTTATCGCCAATGGGTGATCGACGCGTTCAATCACGATCTGCCCTACGATCAGTTTGTGCGGATGCAAATTGCCGGCGACCAACTCGACGCATCGCTCGGCTACGATCGCTTTGTGGCCCTGGGGTACTTTGGACTGGGCGCCGTTTACTACAAGAATTCCGATAAGGCCAAGGCAGAAGCCGACGAACTCGACGACCGGATCGATACGCTCACCCGGGGCTTTTTGGGCTTGACGGTCAGTTGCGCGCGATGCCACGATCACAAGTTCGATCCGATTCCCACCAGCGACTATTACAGCCTGGCGGGCATCTTCAATAGCTCCCCCCTGGCCAACGTTCCGCTGGTCGAGCAGGAAGTGGTCGAGGCCTACAACGCCGGGCAGCAAGACATCAAACGTGCCGAGACGGAGCTGGCCGACCGCACGCGGCAACTTCGCGAGGTACTTGCTGAAAGCGCCGCCAGTCAAATCGAGCAATACTTGCTGGCGGTATGGAAGCAACGCGTGGCTGCCGCCCACGGGAAACCGATCTCCGATAAACAACTCGCCGACACCCAGGGGCTTTCGGAACCGGCCATCAAGTTGTGGCGAGAATTTCTCGATGTCAAGCAACGCGGCAAACACCCGGCGCTCGACTCCTGGTTTGCACTGCCTGCCCCGACCGCCAAAACACCCGTGGACACGCCGAGCGACGAGGTACGAGAGCTAGCCAACGCGTTTCAACGCTACGTTCTGGCAGTGCTGGATGAGCGTGATGGAAAACCGGGAGAGCAAGTCGACGTTGCCTCGACTTCTTCGTCCAAGCCGCTGTTTTCCAGTCCGGTGCTCAGCCGCCAGCGGCCTTCGATTGCCGTCGATGTTGAGTTGAATGGAGCGCGCGAACTGTACCTGGTGATCGCCGATGCGGGCGATGGTAAGTCGTGCGACCATGCCGATTGGGCAGAACCGTGGATTGTTACCGCCGATGGCGACCTCAAGCTGACCGATTTGAAGTGGCGGAAAGCTGAAACCGGTTATGGTTCTGTTAATCTCCATCGCAGCGTGGGCGGAGGCCCGCTGCAAATCGGCGATCGCAAGTTTGAATTTGGCATCGGCACGCATGCGCCTAGCTTGATTGCGTACGACCTGCCAGCAGGCGCGCAACGATTTCGCGCAACGGCAGGGCTCGACGTGAGCGGCACCGGACAAACCGGTGGAGCGACCGTGGAGTTCATGGTGTTCACGTCCGTCCCGCCGGCCTGGGCCATTCAAGGTTCCAGTGACAACGCAGCGGGTAAACCCGGCGATTCGAAGCTGACCAAAGACAAGGCCGAATTGCTCAAGGCCATGTTTGCCGACGGTGGATTGTTTCGGTTGCCCGACAAACCCTTCCAGGAGGCGCTGTCGCCTGCTCAGGCAGCCGACCTTCGGTCGCTGCAAGCCAGGCTCGACGAATCCAAACGAAACGCTCCCGGCATGTACCCGGTGGCGCACGCGATCCGCGACAACAGTCCCAAGGACATGCCGGTATTTATTCGCGGCAATCCGGCGCGCCTGGGTGATGTTGCCCCGCGGCAGTTCTTGCGAGTGCTGTCTGGCGAGTCCCGCGAGCCCTACACTTCGGGCAGTGGACGCCGCGAGCTAGCGCGCGACATTGCCAGTCCAGACAATCCGCTTACCGCCCGAGTGATGGTCAATCGTGTCTGGCAACAACATTTTGGCCGGGGAATCGTTGGCACTCCCAGTAATTTTGGCGAGCTCGGCGAGCGGCCGTCCCACCTGGAATTGTTGGACTGGCTGGCTGTCGACTTCATCGAGCACGGTTGGTCGATCAAGCATTTGCATCGCCAGATCATGCTTTCGTCCGCGTATCGACTGAGTAGCGATCACGACCAGCGCAAATTCGAAATCGACGGCGACAATCGCCTGTTGTGGCGAATGAATCGGAGGCGGCTCGATGTCGAAGCCTGGCGAGACTCGTTGCTCGCGGTTTCCGGCAACCTGGACCGCGCCCTGGGCGGTCCCAATGCTCCCTTGACGGGCCAACGCCGCACGGTTTATGCCAAAATCAGCCGTCACGAGCTCGATGAATTGCTGCGATTGTTCGATTTTCCCGACGCCAACGTGACGAGTGAAAAACGCACGGTGACAACGGCCCCGCAGCAGCAATTGTTTGTGCTGAACAGCGGCTTTGTCATACAGCAAGCGCAAAGCTTGGCCAAGCGTTTACAAGCCGAAGCTTCGTCGGACGACGCTCGCGTACGACGGGCTTTCGAACTCTTATTTGCGCGGCCCCCAACCGAGGCTGAATTGCAACTGGGATTGGAATTTCTGGCGGCCGCGGCCCGCGATGCCCCCAAGCAAAAAATCGATCCCTGGCAACAATATGCCCAGGCCTTGCTGAGCCTGAATGAATTCATGTATATCGACTAAATAAACCGATCTACCCTCTTCGAAAGATGCTGCGATGACGTTGTCGCGACATGAGCAATGGAATAACGACGGCCGGCAGGCTTTCTCTCGCCGAGCGTTGTTGGGACGCGTTGGAACGGGCCTGGGGGTCCTTGGCCTGGCCGGTATCTTGGCCGACGAGGGCCTGTTAGCAACGGCGTCGGCCGCAAGTTCCACCAATCCGCTAGCGCCCAAGCAAACGCACTTCCCTGCCCGGGCCAAACGGGTGATTCACCTGTTCATGAATGGCGGGCCGTCGCAAGTCGATACGTTCGACCCCAAGCCAATGCTGGCCAAGCACCATGGCGAGAAGCCGCCGGCGGCGGAAATTAAAACCGAGCGCCGCACCGGCGGACTCATGAAGTCGCCGTTCAAGTTCAACAAGTGCGGACAATCGGGCATCGAAGTCAGCGAGATCTTCCCCGAGATCGGCAAGTGCATCGACGATATTTGCGTGTTGCGGTCGATGCATACGAACGTGCCCAATCACGAGCCTTCGCTCTTGATGATGAACTCTGGCGAGACCCAGCCAACGCGGCCCAGCATGGGATCATGGTTGTGCTACGGACTGGGGAGCGAGAACCAGAACCTGCCCGGCTTTGTGGTGCTTTGCCCCGGCAAGCCGGTGGTGGGGCCGCAACTCTGGAGCAACAGTTTCTTGCCGGGTATTTATCAAGGGTGCCATATCAATAATGGCAACCTCGACCCGAAGAGCGTGATTCGGAATATCAACAACGGATATCTGACACGCGACGCACAGCGGCGGCAATTGGATCTGATCCACCGCATGAATTCCCTCCATCGCGATGAACGGGGAGCAGATCCTCAATTGGAAGGCCGCATCCAGTCCATGGAAATGGCCTTCCGGATGCAGACCGAGGCGCAAGAGGCCTTCGACTTGAATCAAGAAACCGAGGCTACCCGCAAGCAGTATGGTTCAAGCCAGTTTGCCAACGCCTGTTTGGTCGCGCGGCGTTTGGCCGAACGGGGCGTGCGAATGACGCAAGTGTTCTACGGCGGCGGCCAACCCTGGGATGACCATGGCGATATCGCTGGCCACGCCAGCAAGGCCAAGGATTGCGACCAGCCCATCGCTGCCTTGATCCGCGATCTCAAATCTCGCGGGATGCTCGACGACACGCTCATTCTCTGGGGTGGCGAGTTTGGCCGCACGCCCACCTCCGAGGGTTCCAAGGGCCGCGATCATAACAACCATGGCTTCACGGTCTGGATGGCCGGGGGCGGCGTGAAAGGCGGCCTGGCCTACGGGGCCACCGATGAGTTTGGCTTTGCCGCCGTGGAGAACCGCACCCATGTGCACGACCTGCACGCGACCATTCTGCACTTGATGGGCATCGACCACACCAGGCTCACCTACCGTTACAGCGGCCGCGACTTTCGCCTCACCGACGTTCACGGCGAAGTCGTGCACGACATTCTGGCCTAGGATCGGTCGAGCGAGAACTTCCGGGCAGCTCCCATAGGTTGTCTGCGGTATTCATTCCGACCAAATATTCCGTCTTTCTACGGGATGGCACAATCTCTCATCCTGGCCTTCCTGGCTTGGCGACTTTGTTCCAGTCGTTTCGTCTTTTGCAGCGGGGACGAGCGTGAGCACGCCAGGGGCGAATGAGAACGATCACTTTCGCGCTGCGGATGAGAAACTTCGACCGAAGCCACTTCCTCCTATAGGGTTTGGAGAAGCGCCCACGGATACCCTGGCAGCCCAGCGCCGGCCGAGAATGCGTCCCGACTTCGACAATTGCCACCAACCATTCGCTCTGGGACCCGTGTCGGCGTCGGAAAACTCCCCATGCATTCTGTGGGGAATTTACCCGGCTAATAACGTTGCCGCAGCCTGTACCATGACCATCTTGGTCGTCCGCGGCATCACGGTCATGGCAACAGCAGCGGAAATTCCTGGCTGAGCCAAGGACAGAATTCGGCGAACAAGCATCCTGAGCGGGGGAGTTCCAGAACGCATTCTCCGCTGGCCGCGACCGACGGGGTGGGCCTGCTCGGCGCCGGTTCACCCCAGTTCGAGAAGCCATCCTCCAAGCGACTTGATTTCCCTCTCGATTGAAACCGGGACTGGTTAAGTGACGAAAGTCCGGCGATGTCGGCCGGGCGACATCCCCCTTAGCAGAACCGATCGCCACGGACGTCGGGCAGCCCGATCCCGCGAGACTTGGGGTTTCGATTTGACACGGGCGTAGGAAGGCAGGACCAACGTTGCGGCAAGAATGCCTCCGGAATTCTGTGAAACCTAGCTCGTCCCCCCCCGAACGCCACTACTCTTTGCAGCGGAGCCATTCATGAAGGATAAGCAGCAGGGGAACACCGCCACCATCGAACGGAAGTCAACAACGAAGCACTCGCTCGACGCCAATATCATCATTGCCAACGCACCGGACCCGGTCTTCGTGTCCGACTTGGAAGGAAAAATTCTCCAGGCGAATGATGCCGTTTCGGAACTGCTCGGTTTTCGGCAGGACGAAGTGTTGGAGCAGTCGCTGTCGCGGTTTATCAGTCCCGAAGAAACACGCGAATTCACCGCGGCTCTGCGAGAAGTGGTGGAAAGAGGCGGCATCCGTAACGCGAGGCTGAATCCGCGGAGCGCTTCGGGGGAAATCATTCCCACCACGCTAAATGCCTCGGCGCTGCGGGATTCGGACGGCAAAGTCATCGGGGCGATCGGCATTCTCCGCGACATGCGGGAACTCGACAAGGCAAGGGCCTACGCGGAAAGCTTGATCAAGAACGCTCCCGACCCGGTGTTCGTTTCTGACCTGGAAGGAAAGATTTTGCAGGCCAATGACGCCGTTTCGCAGTTGCTTGGCTTTCGCCAAGACGAGGTGCTTGAGCAATCCCTGGCGCGGTTTATCAGCCCCGAAGAAACACGCGAATTCACCGCGGCCCTGCGGGAAGTTGTGGAACATGGCGTCACGCGGAACGCCGTGCTGCACCCGCGAACTGCCAGCGGGGAAGTCATTCCCACCAGTCTCAACGCCTCGGCTTTAAGAGACGTCGACGCAAGAGTGATCGGCGCTATCGGCATTCTTCGCGACATGCGCGAACTCGACAAGGCCCGCGCCTATGCGGAAAGCCTGATCAAGAACGCCCCCGATCCCGTGTTTGTGTCCGACCTCGAAGGCAAGATTCTGCAAGCCAACGATGCCGTTTACACACTGCTGGGTTTTCGAACGGACGAAGTCATCGAGCAGTCGCTATCGCGGTTCATTGGTCCCGAAGAAGCGCGCGAGTTCACCGCCGCCTTGAGGGAAGTCGTGGAGCGAGGGGTCACCAAGAATGCGCGGCTTAATCCTCGCAGCGCGTCGGGCGAGGTGATTCCCACTACCCTCAACGCCTCGGCGCTGCGAGATGGCGAAGGGCATGCCATCGGGGTCATCGGCATCCTCCGCGACATGCGGGAACTCGACAAGGCGCGTGCCTACGCGGAAAGCCTGATCAAGAACGCCCCCGACCCGGTGTTTGTTTCCGACCTGGAAGGCAAAATTCTGCAGGCCAACGACGCGGTCTACACGCTGTTGGGCTTCCGCACCGACGAGGTCGTGGAGCAGTCGCTGTCCCGGTTCATCAGCCCGGAGGAAACCCGCGAGTTTACGGCGGCGCTGCGCGAAGTGGTGGAACGCGGCGTGACGCGAAACGCCCGCCTTAACCCTCGCAGCGCTTCGGGCGAGGTGATTCCAACCACGCTCAACGCTTCGGCACTGCGCGACCCGGGCGGAAGAGTGATCGGGGCCATCGGCATCTTGCACGACATGCGGGCTTATGAGCGTGTCGTTCGCGATCTGGAGAAATCGAAGGCCGAGTTGCAAGAGAAGATTCTCGACTTGGAGAAGTTCGAGGAGGTGGTTGTTGGCCGGGAATTGAAAATGATCGCGCTGGAGAAAGAACTGGAAAAGGCGATCGCCGAGAATGAAAAGTGGAAAATGCAACCGGGGCAAGCTCAATGATCGCCCATGGCGGAACTGCGAATGCGATGCAGGACCATCTTTCGCCTGGCGACGAACGGAACGCCGCCACTGCCGAAGAGGTGCGGTTGCTTCGCCAGCAAGTGCAAGAACTCGAACTTCGCCTCCGGAAACGCAATGAGCAACGTCGCGCCATGATCCATATCATGGGCGAGCTCAACAATTCGAATAAGCGCCACGCCGACCAGCGCAAGGCGATTCTCCACATTCTGGGCGACTACGAAGAAGACCGTCGCCGGCTAGGCCGGCAAACCGAACGTCTGGACAACTCGCGCCGCGCGCTACTGCACATTCTGCAGGATGTGCATCAGACGAATCAGCGATTGGAAAACAGCCGCAAAGCCATGATTCACATCATGGGCGATCTGCGGGAAACCACCGAGGAAATCGGCCGGCGCGAGCAGGAGTTGCGCGAGAAGCAAGATCAATTGGTGCAAGCGGCCAAGCTGGCCACGCTCGGCGAACTCACCACGGGCGTAGCGCACGAGTTGAACAACCCCCTGAACAACATTGGCTTGTTCATTGGAAACGCCGCGGACCTGCTGGAAATGAAGGTTGAGGACCGGTCGGCCATTCTCCGCGAATTGCGCAATGCCATGTTGCAGGTCCGCAAGGCCACGGAGATTATCTCGCACCTGCGGACGTTCGGCCGGGCGGCTCATGTCAGCCGTGTTCCAGTCGCACTCAAAGAGGTGATACTTCGCAGCCTTTCATTAATGCAGGAACAATTCCGGTTGCGGCAGATTCACCTCGACCTCAACCTTCCCGAAGACGATGGCCCCCGCGTGATTGGCAATGCGATTCGGCTGGAGCAGGTCTTCATCAACTTGCTCACCAACGCTCGCGACGCCGTGGCAAATTCAAATCGCAAGGCAATTTCGATCTCGTGTCGCGAGGAAGACGACTCCGCGGTGCTGCTGTTTAGAGATACGGGCGACGGCATTCCCCCGGGACTGGAAGAGCGGATCTTCGATCCGTTCTTTACAACCAAGCAGGTTGGCTCGGGCACCGGCCTGGGGCTCTCGATTACCTACGGAATTATTACGGATCACGGTGGATCGATCTCGGTGACCAGTAATCCTGGCGACGGGGCGGCCTTTTTGATTCGGCTGCCCTTGATAACCACCAAGCTCGCAACCAAGAAAGTGGTGGAGGAAGCATCATGAGTGCGAGCCGTATTTTGATTGTGGACGACGACCCTGCATTGCTCACCGCCCTCTCCGGGGCCTTGGCGCTGCGCATGCCGGATGTTGCCGTTGAATCTTGCGATTCCGCCATTGCGGCCATCCAGAGAATCTCGCAATCCGAGTTCGATGCCGTCGTCACCGATATCAAGATGCCCGGCATGGACGGCTTGGCCCTGCTCAAAGAAATCCGTCAACTGCAGCCGGAATTGCCCACGCTGTTGATTACCGGCCATGGCCAGCACGATCTGGCCGTGCAGGCGCTTCGCGGCGGGGCTTTCGACTTCATTCAAAAGCCCATCGACCGGGACTATTTCGTTGCCTCGCTGGCGCGCGCGATTCGCGTCCGAAAAATGGACCGCCAGCTTCAACGGCAGAAGCGCGCCTTGGAAAATCATGCTGCCGAGTTGGAACAGGCCGTGCAAGTTCGCACGGAACAGCTTTGCGAGGCCAGCCGCCGCAAGGATGAATTCCTGGCCATGCTGTCGCATGAACTGCGCAATCCTTTGGCCTGTATTCTCAGTTCGGCAGAACTCGCCTTGATCGACGAGCGGGACCCTTCCGCCGCGATCGAAAGCTGCCGCGTCATCGTGCAGCAGGCGCAGCACATGCGCATTTTGCTGGACGATCTGCTTGATCTCTCCCGCATCAGCCGCAATAAGATCGAACTTCGCAGGGAAAATCTCCTGCTGGATCGGATCGTGGAAACGGCGCTCACCTCGGTCCGCCCCGCAATCCATAATCGCGGACATGAGCTGATTGTTTCTGTCGACGAAGCTTTGGCTGGCGAGCACATCTATGCCGACGCGACTCGGCTTGAGCAGGTGATCGTCAACCTTTTGAATAACGCGGCGAAATACACCGAACCCGGCGGAGAAATCTTGTTCTCGGTGTGGCGTGACGAAAACGACGTCGTTCTCAGAGTGCAGGATAATGGCGAAGGAATACCCGCCAGCGTCCTGCCCAACATCTTCGAACCTTTTGTTCAGGCGGATGGCACGCGCCGGCGCGCGAACAGTGGCCTGGGAATCGGCCTGGCGCTCGTCCGGCAGCTGGTGCAACTTCACGGCGGCAGCGTAACGGCCTTGAGCGATGGAGAGGGAAAGGGAAGCTGCTTCACCGTTCGATTGCCCATCGGCGTGGAAGAGCCCATCGAGCGCTTTGCGGCCATCGCGGCGAGTGGCCAAGAACACAGTCCGACGCGGAGTGTGATGTTGGTGGAGGATCAGGAGAGCCTTTCCAAGTTGACCGCTTTGATTTTGGAGCGGCAGGGTCATCGAGTCGTGGCCGTCGCGTCCGATGGTCCGTCCGCCATAAATTTGGCTCTCGTTCACCGCCCCGACCTGATTCTGATGGATATTGGCCTGCCAGGGATGGATGGATTCGAGATCGCCCGACAAATGCGAGAATTTCCGCAACTCGATGGCACCACGCTCGTGGCAGTGACAGGCTATGGGAGTGCTGAGGATCGCCGACGCGCCAAAGATGCAGGCTTTGAATACCACCTTGTTAAACCCTGTTCGGTGGAGTGCCTGGCGGATTGCTTGCGACAACCGCTGAGGTCTGAGAGGGCCGTGGGCTCGGCGCCGTGTTCGGCGAATGGGCCAAAGAGGCCGTAATGCCGCCCGACCATCCGGAGCCAATGGCTTATGCTCAATGGCGTCCGGAATTGCGATGGATTTCGGATGCACTCAATCGCTTGACATAGTCAGGCAATGTCTCCCCCGCCTCGGTGAAACCGCTTCTTCAATCTTTCAACGCTCGCCCGATCGCGACGGCAGTCTAAATTCACTCCTGAATGAAACCTTGGCTGCCTACGAGCGGTCGGTTCGTAGTCCGCATCCGACTTCAATTCTCGAAATTCGTATCCTGCCCGGCATGCCGGGCAAGCTCCGGAAGCAGTTGATCAATATCTCGTTCTAATTGGGCCACAACCGGAGCAGCCTCGGCGAGCCGACTCAACCTGGCCAAAGTTTCCAATTGCAGCGAGGTTGCCGTGGCTGCGTCGGCAGAGAATATCGCAGTCGATCCCTTGAGCGTGTGCGCAGCTCGACATAGCCCAACGGCGTCGCCATCCCGCAGCGCTTGGCGAATGTCGGCCATCAGTTGAGGGCATTCCTGTACAAACAATTGCGTCAACTCTTGAAATTCTTGTTCCGGCAAATCGCTGTTTGCCAAGGCCTGCTCCCAATTCAGCAGGCAATTCGCAGGTAGAGGTTCGTCGTGCGCCGCACAATCTGCGTCCTTTGTTGGCGCGAACGTGGATGCCCCTTGTGCAGATTCGGCATCTTTTCCGCAGCGCAATGCTTGGTCGGAAAGCGACGCAGTCGCCGAGGGGGAAGCTGGCATCCTGGCATCTGCCGGAGAATCCGCGGATATCTTGAGCACTCTCTCCATGGTTGCGAACAGATCGCGCGAGCGAACAGGTTTTGATACGTAATTGTCCATGCCAGCCGCGAGGCAACGCTCGCGATCGCCTTTGATGGCGTGCGCCGTCATGGCGATGATGGGAACATGCGGCGCATTGCCGGATGACTTGGCGCTGGCCTGCTCTCGCGCGCGGATGAGCGCGGTTGCTTCGAATCCGTCCATCTCCGGCATCTGCACATCCATTAGGATCAGGTCGCACGGTTGGGATTCCCACACCCGAACGGCTTCTTTACCAGTGGCGGCGACAACCACCTGGTGGCCAAAAGGCTCGAGCATTGCCAAGGCCAACTTCTGATTGACCGCGTTGTCCTCGGCGAGCACGATGCGGAGTTGCGGAAGGCGGTGGGCCTGTTCGGCCAGGTAAGCGCCGGACGGACGATTCTCTTCAACTGGTGTAACGCCCATCAATTCGGTAATGACGTTAAAGAGTTCTGATTGCTTGGCCGGTTTGGTGAGGCAAGCCCCGAGTCGAAGCTCCCGGCAGCGGATGAGATCGCGCGGCTGATCGCTGGACGTCAGCATGATCAGCACCGCCTCGCGGAGTTGCACGTCATGACGGATCTCTTCCACCAGACAAAACCCGTCAAGTCGCGGCATGTGGGCGTCGATCAGCACGAGTTCGCACGCTTGTCCAGACCGCTGCATTTGCCGCAATTGCTCCAACGCGGCCTGGGGGTCGGTCATGGCAACGGGTTGCATGCTCCAATTCCGAAGCATTTCTTCCAGAATACGGCAATTGGTTTCATTGTCGTCGACGATCATCACCCGCAAACCGTGTAGTCGTTCGTACGATGCCCGCAGCGAACGCTCGGGTTCCCCGATTGCCACCTCGAACCGAGCCGTGAAATGGAACCGGCTTCCCACGTGCAATTCGCTTTCGACCCAAATCTTTCCGCCCATCAGTTCGACCAGCCGGGAAGAGATGGTCAGGCCAAGCCCCGTGCCGGTGTAGCGACGACTGGAAGACTCGTCGACCTGCTCGAAGGCCATGAAAATCTTCTCCTGCATCTCCGGAGCAATGCCAATCCCCGTATCGCGAACCAGGAAATGCAATTCCACTTCGCTCCCGGCTTCGGCATGGTCCTCGCGAGTTGCTGCGAGCGACACGTCCACGACGATCTCACCTTGTTCGGTGAACTTGATGGCATTACCGACGAGATTGACGAGGATTTGCCGCAGTCGAAAACGGTCGCCAATCAAGTAGTCGGGTACGCGCGAATCGACATGGAAAGCGAGTTCCAGGTTCTTACCATGGGCACGAACGGCAAGCGCCTTCATGGTATCGCCTATGGTTTCCCTCAACTCGAACCTCGCCGCATCAAGGTCGAATCGCCCCGCCTCGATCTTGGAAAAATCGAGGATGTCGTTGATGACCGAAAGGAGAGATTCTCCCGACTCCTGCACCATGGTCAGGTAATCGTGTTGGGTCGGATTGAGAGGCGTGTCGAGCAGCAGTTCCGTCATCCCAATAATGGCATTCATGGGGGTGCGAATCTCGTGACTCATGTTTGCGAGAAATGCGCTCTTGGCCCGGCTGGCGGACTCCGCTGCATCGCGCGCCCGTTCGAGGTCTTGCTTGTGCTGTTCCTGCTGGGTGACATCGTGCACGAATGCCGCAAACAGAAACGATTCTCCCTGCCGAACCGGGGCAATTGTAATTTCGACGGGAAACTCTCGGCCATCGCGATGCAGGGCTCTGAGCCGCAGACGCTGGTTAAGCGCCGGCCCCTCGCCCGTGGAGAGGAAATGCGCTACGCCCCGCCGATGAGCGTCGCGAAAGCGGGGCGGAATGATTGTCTCGATAATCGATTGGCCTAAGATCTCGGCCTGAGTCCAGCCAAACGTCGATTCGGCCTGCTCGTTCCATTCGCGGATGATGCTTCGCTCGTCGATGGCCACGAAAGCCTCGTGCGCCGTAGCCAGAATTGCCCGGTTCTTGGCTTCTCGAATTTCCAACTCTTGCTGCGTGTGTCGACTGGCGGTGATGTCGCGGAGCACGATCACGCCGCCGCGCACCTGCCCGTCGTGGGTGCGCAACGGGCGGGCGTTGATGCTGATCCAAGCACCGTCCGGAATATCCGGGTTCGAGATGAACAGCACGCAGCTATCGACCGATTCTCCCCGCATGGCTCTGGCCAACGGCAGATCCTCCGGTGGATAAGGCGTTTTGGCGTCCGGATGGAAACAGCCGTAAACATTCGACCATTCCTCCGGAGTGACATCCTGCTGTCCGATTCCTACGATGCGCTCTGCTGCGGGATTCCAGAGCAAAAATTTTCCGTCTTGGTCGGCGACGATCACCCCATCGGCCATGCTGTCAAGAATTGATCGCAAGATGCCGGTTTGCCGCTGCAAATTCTGCTGCGAGTCGACCAGTTGTTCCGTTCGGCGTTCGACCTGCTGTTCGAGCTTCGAGTGCGATCCCTTTAGCCGTTCGGCCATGGTGTTGAATGCAACCCCCAACATGCCTACCTCGTCCCCCGAGGTCATCGGAACTCTGGCTTGGAGATTCCCACTGGCAATAGTGGAAGCCGTGGCGGTGAGCGTCCGCAGAGGACGGATCAGCCGTCCGGTGACCAGCACCGCGAGGATAATGCCTGCGATCACCAGCATCGCTCCTAGAAGCAACAACGATCGCCGTAGCCGCATGACTGGTGCATAGGCGTCCGCCAATGCGACTTGAGCAACCAAGCCAAACCGTTGTTCTTGCGTCGGCTGGTATCGGACCGGCTGGTAAGCCGCCAGCATTTCGCGGCCGTTGTGAAACGCGACTTCCACCCCTTGGCCTCCCAACAGAGCCTTGGCCATGGGAGAGGCTCCATCCAACGGAAGCTCGGGGGAAGCAGCATTGGCTGCAAACGTCAAGTATCGGGCAGAGGTTCCTTGCTTGGTTCCTAGCAGAACCTCGCCACTCTCGCCAAAACCCGTGGGGCCAGCCAACAACCTCAACAGATGGGTTGCATCCACCTCGGCAATGAACACGCCCATGACGCTGTTGTTGCTATCCTCGATCGGGGCTGCCAGGAGTGTCTGCTGGGTATCGCCAATCCACTGCGGAACGCCCAAATAGGGCGCCGCCCTTCCCGCCAGGAAGACTTCATTCTCGGCAAAAGATGCCGGTGGGTTCTCTTCCGTTGCGACAAGAACGTTCCCTTGGAGGTCCGCAATCCAAAACTGTCGGAACGCGCCGCTGCTGGACAAGGCGTCCATGAGAATCTGGCGTGCGGCGTCGCGGAATAAAGCATCGTCGTCGATCCCCTGTGCCCGATTTTGCAGCAGTTGACGAAGCCGAGTCCGGCTGGTGATCAACGTGGCCCGATCGAGTTGTTGCGCACAATGGTTTTCCAAGGCGCCGGCACGTTCCGCGGCTACCAGTCGTATCCGCTCGTCGACCGCCTCCCGCAGCATGTTGCGAGCAAGCAGGTAAGCGAGACTCCCCACGGCGCCAGCGGTCACGATCACAAGCAAAGCCACAAAGAGCGCGTGCTTGAACAGCAACGATCGCGGCCAGGGAGGGCGGGCGCCCGCCAAAACAGCGGCGCCGTCCTCGGAATCCTCGGGAGGAACAGTCGAGTCCGCCAAAGAGTCTACCCCCCCTAGGCCTGGGGATTGTTCAGGAGGTACAGTCATGAAGCCCCCCAATGTCGCGCGACGTGAAATGGTCGACAGGCGATGTGTCGCTTCTGGCTTCGTTCATTCTATCGGCTCGGATCAGCCGAATGCGACTCCGCTGTGAACTCGTAATACCAGAATGTCGTTTTCCAGGAGCACGATCAACGACAGGGGCGCTGCCGAACGAATCTACCGCGATGAAAAGGTGCCTTCCGCGCCGAGGAGGGCCAAACGGAATTCGCAAACCGAATCGGAATCCGCGCTGGCGAAACCCTCGTAACGAGGTACTCCGGGGCCAAAGGTAAAGTGCGGCTCGGCACGATGGATTGCCGAAGAATGGGAGCAAGGATAATGGGCAACAATTCAAGAAGTCTGCCCAGGCCAGCACGGCGGCGACTCCTCAGACGCACAATTCCACCGACTGCCCTCCGATGCCGTCGCTGGCGAGATCGGGCTGCCAGGACACCACCGCGATGGGCGACAGGAACCCCAATTGCGTTCGGCGAAATTTGCCGATATTCGGTAAGCTTTGATTTCTCGGAAGCTGCAATTTGGTTATACTCAAGCAGCGATATCCCCCCCGCCCGCCCTGCCCCCGCAGCACGCCATGAACCGACTCACCCTCGCTTTCGCCTTTGGCACGGTGATTCTTCTGGCCGACGGTTTAGATGCATTGCGTGCCGAGCCGCCATCTGCCGAAGACTTGACATTCTTTGAGAACAAGATTCGACCGGTGCTGATCAAGCACTGTTATGAATGTCATTCCGCGAATGCGAAGGAGATCGGCGGCAAGTTGCTGCTGGATAGCCGTGATGGGTTGCGAAACGGCGGAGAATCGGGATCGCCCTTGGTCCCTGGCAAGCCGGACGAGAGTCTGCTGATTCAGGCGTTGCGCTACGATGCCCTTGAAATGCCGCCCGATCGGCCGCTACCCGAGGCGGTTGTCAACGATTTTGTGAAATGGATAGAGCGCGGGGCTCCCGACCCCCGCACGGCAAAACCCTCCGTGGTCGCGCAATCAGAAGGTGTTATAGACGGCGACGAGGAAAAACTATGGTCGCTGCGACCCGTCCAAAATGCATTGGTGCCTGAAGTTCGCAGCCACGACTGGCCGCGCGACCCGCTGGATCATTTTGTGCTGTCGCACATCGAGGCGGCGGGGCAGCAGCCAATGCGCGATGCCAAACCGCGGACGCTTGTGCGGCGTCTGTACTACGACTTGATCGGGTTGCCTCCGACCGCGAGCGACATCGAAAGGTTCATTGCCGATCATCAGCAGCATGGCGAGGCGGCAATCGAGCATTTGGTGGACCGTCTTTTGGCGAGTCCACAGTATGGCGAGCGTTGGGGACGACATTGGCTGGATGTGGCCCGCTATGGCGAATCCAACGGCAACGATGGACTTGGGCGCAATCCCACATTTCCGCACGCCTGGCGTTACCGCGATTATGTCATCGACGCGCTGAATCGAGATACGCCCTACGATCAGTTCTTGGCGGAACAAATTGCGGGCGATTTGCTGTCCTCCGAATCACCCCAGCAACACGATCGCCAACGAATTGCGACGGGCTTCTTGGCCATGGGCTCCAAGCCCGCCAAGGCCATGAATACCAACTTCGACATGGACGTGGTGGCCGATCAAATCGACGTCATTGGCCGTGGCATCCTTGGTCTAAGTGTTGGTTGTGCTCGCTGCCACGACCATAAATTCGACCCAATTCCAACTCGCGATTACTACGCTCTGGCCGGAATCTTCACCAGCACAGAAACCCTCTGGGGCACTGCAGCGAACGAAGGATTGACTGCTCCGAAAACGGATCTCCATGAGTTGAAAGCCGCGTCCAAGGTGCCCCCGCCAGACGGTTTCGTCGAAACCGTGCTCGTGCGCGATTCCAACACGGGTCAGCCGCGGCCCGTTCCAAAATCGCAATGGGCGCCCGGTACGCCGCTGGCGATGGGCGTCCGCGACCGCGCTAAAGTGGAAGATGCCAAGATCAACGTCAAGGGCGAAGCTTCCAAGCTGGGGGAAGCCGTGCCGAGAGGATTCCTCAACGCATGCGACATTTCCCGTTCGATCGCCGTCGATCCCGAGCAGAGCGGTCGGTTGCAACTAGCGCAGTGGCTCACGCATCCCGATCATCCGTTGACGGCCCGGGTGATGGTGAACCGCATCTGGCTGCAATTGTTTGGCGAAGGAATTGTTCGCACTCCCGATGACTTTGGCACTTATGGCGAACGACCGACGCACCCGCTCTTGCTCGACCACCTGGCGACTCGCTTCATTCAGGACGGCTGGTCCATCAAGCGGATGATTCGCGCGATCGTGCTCAGTCGCACCTACAGAATTTCCAGCGATGCCGACCCCAAGCTCATCAACGCCGATCCGCAAAATCTCCTGTTCGCACGACATAACCTGCGCCGTTTGGATGCCGAATCGCTCCGCGACAGCATGTTGCAAGCCAGCGGCCAATTGGACGTGCGACCAGGCGAGGGCTCGCTGGTGCAGCATCGCGATATTCTGGTGAACCTGGCGGGCAATCTGCACCAGCCGAGCAACCAACGCAGCGTTTACCTTTGCTATTTGCGCAGCTCGCCGCCGCCCGAATTGGCGGCGTTCGATCTGCCCGATTTCACGGCCGTTACCGGCAAACGCGACGTGAGCACGGTAACCGGGCACGCATTGCATCTTTACAACAGTCCCTTTGTGGTCGAACAGGCCACGTATTTTGCTCGGCTGGTCATGAATGCACACGCGGACGCGCCCGAGCGGGTGCGAACCGCCTGGCAACGCGCTCTTGGCCGAGATCCGAGTCCGGAAGAAAGTCGGCGAGCGGTAGAGCTCGTGCAGTGGACCCATTCGGAATTGCAGTCCGAAGAAAAGGCCTGGGCGAGTCTCTGTCAGGCATTGCTCGTCGCCAACGAATTCCGATATGTTGATTGACGATTCGCCCAGGACGGGCGTGTTGATGGCCTTGCCTGCAGCGAACCGCTGAATTTTTATCCCACTCCCATTGATACCCGATCAAACGGTGGCTAGCCATGTTGTATTCGCGACGCAGAATGTTGCAAACCGTATCGTCTGGCTTCGGCTATTTGGCCTTGCAGGCGATGCTGGGCGAGCAAGCCTTGGCGGCGCCGAACAACGGTGATGCGGGGTCCGGAAGTCTGGCAGCGCGCGCCCCCGCGCTGCCGGCTCGCGCCAAGCGAGTCATTTTCCTGTGCATGAGCGGCGGACCGGCTCATTTGGATACCTTTGACTACAAGCCCCAAACAGGAAACAAAAAGCATCCGGGTTCGGTCTTCTCATTCCAACAGCATGGGGAAAGCGGACTCTGGATCTCGGAACTGCTTCCCGAAACGGCTCGCCACGCCGATCGGCTTTGCGTCATCAATGGCATGTACGCCGACACCGGTATTCACGCTCAATCATTTCTGCAACTGCACACGGGCGACAGGCTGCGGCAAAGGCCCAGCCTGGGGTCGTGGATCAGCTATGGACTGGGGACCGAGAACCAGAACTTGCCCGGCTTCATCAGTCTGAACACATCGAAGAGCTCCGTCTATTCCAGCGTGTTTCTGCCGTCGATTTACAACGGCACGCCGATTGGCGTCAATGGTGAGGACATGTCGAAGGCCACGATCAACAATGTGGCCAGCGATCACTTGCCCCTTTCGGCCAAGAGACAGCAATTGGACTTCGTGCAACTGCTGAATCGGCAGCATTTAAGCCAGCGGCCGCACGATGACCAATTGGAAAGCGTGATCCACTCATTGGAACTGGGGTTCCAAATGCAGGCCGCGGCGCCCGAATTACTCGATCTTGGCCGCGAAACCCAGTCCACATTGGACCGTTATCGCGTGGGCCAGCAGGGCAAATCGGTCGGCGTCTGCAAGAACTCGGATTTCGGTCGCCAGTGCTTGCTAGCACGGCGTTTTATCGAAGCGGGCGTGCGCTTTGTCGAACTCAATCACGGCAGTTGGGATCAGCACAAGAACCACCGCCGCGATTTGCAGGCCAACTGTGCCGCGACCGATGCGCCAATCGCCGCCTTGTTGGACGATCTGCGGCAGCGTGGGCTGTTGGAAGACACCCTGGTGGTTTGGGGCGGCGAGTTCGGACGCCCTGGTCTGACGCCCGACGACGGCAAGGACGACACCGGTCACAACTACCGCGGTTTCACGTTCTGGTTGGCGGGTGGCGGCGTTAAGGGAGGGCAGGTTCACGGAAAAACGAATGAAACGGGAGCGCAAGCCGTCGAAGGCAAAGTCCACTTCCGTGATTTGCACGCCACGATCCTGCACCTGCTGGGACTACCAGCCAACGAGCTAACATACCGCTACGCCGGCCGCGACCACCGTCTGACCGGTCCCGAGGGGGGCAAAGTCGTTCACGAATTGTTTGCCTGACAAGGACCGGATTGTGCGATGATGTCGTTCACCACCATGGATCGCCGAACGTTTCTGCAAGGCTCGTTGGCCGGGGCAGCGCTCTGTGCGGCCGGCGTCCGAGCGCCCGCGGCAGACCGCGGCGATTTTCCACCCGCGCGAGTCATCACCCGCGGCCCCCGCCATCATTGGTTCGGTTACTACGACAAGCTCCAATTCGACCCCACCGTTCGCTACGTGCTCGGCATGCAGGTAGCATTTGAGCATCGCTCGCCAAAAGCGGATGACGTTATACAAATTGGCATGATCGACCTCCAGGACGGCGATCGTTGGATTGAATTGGGGCAGAGCACCGCCTGGAACTGGCAACAGGGTTGCATGCTGCAATGGTTGCCCGGCTCAAAATCGCAAGTCTTATGGAACGATCGTGCGAACGATCGCTACGTGTGTCGGCTGCTCGACGTGACCACTGGCGAAACGAGGGTGATTCCGCACCCGGTGTATAGCGTAAGTCCCGATGGCAAATCGGCCGTCACCCCCGATTTCCGCCGAATTGCCGACGTTCGCCCCGGATATGGATACACCGGCCTTCCCGACCCCTACGCCGACGACCTCTCGCCAGATAAAACCGGGATATTCCACGTCGATTTGCAGACGGGCCAAGCCAAGCTGATCATCTCCGTGGCCGATATCGCAAGGCTGGGTCTGATTCCCGACCAGCAGCTCGGCATCAAGCACTACTTCAACCATCTGCTGTTTAACCCTGATGGAACGCGGTTCATTGCCTTGCATCGCTGGCGATATCCCAATGGCAGCCGGCTAACCCGATTGTTCACCGCCAACCCCGATGGCAGCGACATTCGCATTGTGGTCCCCAACGGTTATGCTTCGCACTTCATTTGGCGCGATCCGTCCCACATTCTTTGCCAGTCGCGGAATTGGCTGGGCAACTCCGAATGGAGCAACTTTCTGTTTGAAGACAAGGAGGGCGGCTCGGTGGTGGAAATCGGCCGAGGCGTGCTCGATCGATCGGGCCATATCAGTTACTTGCCGGGCAACGAATGGATTTTGAACGACACCTATCCGCAAGGTTCGCAGCGAGTGCAAACGCCCCATCTGTTTCACGTGCGTACCGGCCGTCGCATCGATCTGGGCCACTTCCCCGCGGGGCCCCAGTACACGGGCGAATGGCGAGTGGATACCCACCCGCGTTTCAGTCCCGATGGCCGGTATGTTTGCATCGATTCGCCGCATGCCAGCGCCGGCCGTCAACTGCACCTGATCGATATCAGCGGCCTCGTCGGATAGCTCTCTGGTCTACGCACCCGGCGTTAATCCAGTCGATTTTGCCACTCCAACCATCGTTGTGCCTCGAAAAGTTGACCATTGCTGGAACACGGAACGTCGACTTTCAATTCAACGATGCTGTCCATCGAACTTGAGCGCCGAATGCATGCTCGGGCGAATAGCGTCGGCCGGTTCGTCAGCCAGGATGTCGGAGCATCTTTGATATGCATGACCGCTCCAGCGAAGGCGGCCGGCTTGCCTGTTTCTTCGATGAACGGAAAAACGCGGCATCTTACGGGGCGCGTCCGGCGTCGAACTTATAGAGGAAGCCCAGGCAGAGCGTTTTCTTTGTGGAATTGCTGATTACGCTCGTCTCATTTCAAGCGGGTGCGTAGTGGTTCACGCCCGCTTCATCCGCTCAAAGAATCGCGAAACCGATTCGCCAAAGCTGCGATCTTCCTCGTGGCGGCTGCAATTCGCGGCAAATTCGTCTACGGCAGTTAAGCGACTGACACGGGTCGAAGGGTCGTTCAGCGCAACGGAGCGCCCCGCGTGAACGCTCACCACGTGCTCCAGGCGCGGCGGGAGAAGTTCCTGGCGGGGCACCCTGACGCGTTCCAGTTGGGCGCCGTGCCCCGGGACGGGCGGGGGAGCCGGTTGTCGGATCGATGGCGGCGAATATAAAGTCTCCCGCGTGGATTGCAGCGAGGCGGGCTGCATCGCTGGCGTAGGCGGGGTTGCCGGCGCTGCTGGCAGCGGCTGATCCAAAACCGTCGTTTCCTCCACCAACGGGTACCCACCAGGTGCCGAGACGGATGAAGCGGGCAGGTAAATAGCGCCTGTGGAAAAATCAACCACGAAGGCGATCACTCCGGGAACGAAAAAGAAAATCAAGCCGAGCCCGTCGAGAGCCGCGATCTTCCAGTCGATCTGGTTCGAGTGTGGCTGATGACAACGCTCGGAATGCAGCAGCGTTCCACACCCCGCTGAAAAGCTGGCAATTCCTCCCAGGGCGCCGACATGGATCGCACGCGTCAGGAATTCTCGACGCTGCATACGGCATCCTCCCGCGATTCTCTAACGCTAGCATGTGTGCTTTTTACCAACGACAACGTTAAATCGACTGGGCCAGAGCGACTCTCCATCCAAATCCCCGGATGTTTGCGACCGCCCGCGCCGCCCTCCGCCATCGGTGCAGGAGATGATCGCGATGCCAGCGGCAATAATCTTCCCAACTGCCACTACTACTTTTGCCAGTTGCTTTTGAGCCGGTCGCGCAAGCATCGTCATAGGACCGGGAGCTTCGGCATGCTAAGCTTTGCTGTCGCCGTTACTGGCTTCAAAGCTTGGTGGCAGTTCGCCTCAAGTTGCTCACCCACATTCCGTCGCCATCGCGTGGGGGTTCATTTCGAAAGGGGTATTTGGTGGACGGGCAAGCCGTGTCTCCCGCTCGCGAGCTGCAAATTCTCCCTCCGCGAAGCTCGTCCTGGGTAATTGTTTGGCGTGTCTGGGAGTCTTGTTCGTTGGCGTGCGGCTTTTGCGGTTACAGCCGGGAACTTGCATGGCCGCGGCGGACGGCCCAGTGGCACCATCTGATGAACTTTGGCCGAATACTGTGCGAGGTACAGCGTCTTGGGGAGCATTCGATCCTGGTCAGTTGGCTGGGTGGCGAACCGCTGGCATGGGGCGAGTTAGCGGATCTGTCGCGCCGCTTCCATCAAGAATTCGGCCTGCGTCTGGGCGTTACGACGAACGGCCTGCCGCTGGCTTTGCCGAGCGTGCGAGCCAGCCTGCTCAATGATTACGAGCAGATCACCATCAGCATCGACGGTTTGGCGGATTTTCACGATGAGGTGCGCGGCCAGGCCGGACTGTTTGGGCGGCTCCGTGAGCACGTGGCACAACTGAGGAGCGAAGATCCACAAGGCCGGCTCTGGCGACGCGTCAATATCGTGCTGATGCGCGGCAATATTCACGCATTTGCCTCGTTCGCCCAAGAAATGGCCGACTGGGGGTTTCACGAACTGACATTCAATCAGCTTGGCGGCAACGAGCGCCCGGAGTTTTATTCCAAGCATCACCTTCTGCCTGACCAGGTGCAGCAATTCGTCGCGGAACTTCCCGAATTGAAGAAACGGATGGCCCAGCAAGGGCTGCAAATCAGCGGCAGTGGTCGATACCTGAACCGCCTGCTGGCCACGAGTGCCGGTCAGCGGATCGCTATCGACGATTGCCAACCTGGGACCGAATTCCTCTTTATCGATGCCTTGGGCCGGATCAGCCCCTGCAGTTTCTCCAGCGACACCTACGGCGTGCCCCTGTCCGAAGTGCGGAGTGTGAAGCATTTCCTGCGGCTGTCCGATCGCTTTCGGGAAATCCGCCAGCGACACCGATTGGCGGTTTGCGAAGATTGTCACGCCACGCACGTCTTCGATAAATTCAAGAGGCCAGCCATTCTTCGCCAGTAGCAGTGACAGGATTCGACATGACCAGCAAGTTGTTTCAGCGCGTATCGCAGGCGCCCACCAATCCGCATCTTAAGTCGGAGACGAAGGAGTTCGATGTGGCCGATCTCTATCGAGGGCCAGTCGACGTACCCGACCAGATGGGAACACCCCTACCGTTGGATGAGAAATTGCGCCAGGCCTATTTCTGGATTATCAACCATGCGGTCATCAGTCCGTTCTACGACATTGAATACAACGAAGGGCCGCCGCAAACATTCATCCTGGGAGATTCCAAGAGCCCGGTCGTTTTTCCCTCGGGACAGAGCTATTGTTCGTTCGTCCTGCTTCCGTTGCTGACGTTTGCGGTGAGGGCGAAGTGCCTGCTGGTCGGTGGTCCTGGACGCGGCAAGACCTCCAGCGCCATTCTGATGGGCGTGCTTGCGGGCTATTCGCTGCGCGACGTGCGGAGGGCGATCCAGAAGGGACAGCCGCAGATGACAATCGCCGATCTGTTGGGCAGTCCTCTGCCGGGCGATCTGGTCAACGCCAAGAGTCTCGATCAAATCGGCATTGGATGGCGAAAGTGGTTGGGGATGCGAGTGAAAATCATTGACGAATACAACCGCATTCCGACCCGCACACAATCCGCCCTGCTGACGCTGATGGCCGACAACTACGCCGAACTGTACGACCAGACGTTCGAGTGTCCCGATGCAGCATGGTACCTGACCGCCAACGACGACGCGGGGGGCGGCACCTACCAGGTGATTGAGGCGCTGCGCGATCGCATTGATATTGTCGTGAAAGCGCTGCATTTCAATACCCGATTTCTCGGCGATCTGTTGGACCGTCTGGAAGCGGGGATTCGCCCGGAAGAAGTTGTTCCCAGCGAAATCATCTTCAGCGAAGCGGAAGCGAATCGAGTACCCAACGAGATTCGCAAAGTACGCGTGCCCCGGCCTATCTTGCGGCGATTGGAGTTCTTTGCCAGCCAGTTCGAGTTTCTGGAACCGGCGGCGCTGCAAATCGAGTATAAGACCAAAGACACCGCGAAGCTGGCGGGCGTCGACTGGACGCTGGTCGCCTCGCTCGACAGCGGAAAAGACAAGCAGAAAGACATCGGCGCTCAAACGCGCAACGGCCTGTCAGTTCGCAGCTTGATGACGTCTCTGTTGTTTGTGAAGGCGATGGCCTACTTTCGTGGTGTTGCGGAGGTTGCCCTGGAGGACTTGCGGCAAATTCTCCCATTTGTGCTGCACGACAAATTCGTTCAGGATCCCGACTGCCCTTTCTTTGAGATGTCCGAGAACGGCGCCTTGAGAACCGACAAGATTGGCTGGATTCGCCGGATGTTTGACATGGCCTGCGCGGAATTCGATCGGCTCGACCTGGACAAAGACGACCCGGTCGGCGACCTGAGCGCAGAATTCAAACGGGGACTGGACGGCGTCGGCCAGCGCGAAGTGAAGAACCGCCTGGTCAAGATCGAACGGGTGCTACACCAGTGGAGCAAATCTCGGAAAATATATGGGCATATGTTCGACGACGTATTGAAACTCAAGTACCTTCACCAACGATACACCAATTACTTGCGCTGGTTGGAGTGGAAGGAATGATTCTGACTGCCATTGAGAGCGCAAGGATGGCGATTTACGCCGCAGTATGGATTAACGCTGTGACGCGTGCCGAAGCGAGGTTGCGCAATGGGGCGCAGTGCTGTCGCGGTAGTGGCCAAGCGTTCGCTCCACACGCTTCGCGAGGAGGCCACGGGTGACCCAACTTTCACCGGCATTCGTTGAGACCCTGAGGGCGGAGCGCGAGAAGCTCAACGGCAAGTTTGCGCATCGCCTGCGCGGCGGACATCGAATTGACGCGGACGCGTTCTTGCAGCACCTGGAGCAGCGTGTGGCGCCGCTGGTCGAACAAGTGGAAGTGGTGATGCCCGAACGCACGCGGGGAGCACTGTTGGCGCTGTACGACGCGTCGCTTGACCTCTTCGCGGCATCGCTCTTGGGCCCCGATGCCAAGATGCCCTGGGTGCAACTCGTTTGGTCCAATGTCTTGCCGGCGGTTGCCGCCGAAGTGTTGGCGCGCCAGCCACAGCAAGTGGCTGGTTGCTTGTGCAACGCCTCATTTCAAATCGCCAGCCAGCGTGGAACGCGCCCAGAGCAGTTCGTGGCGCGGATGCAACAGGTCGCCCCCCAATGCGTATCGTTGACCGAACTGTTGGAGGCGGGAAAAATCGCTGCGTGGCAAGTGGGAATGGTGCAGTTTCGTGCCGCAGCCCTGGAGGCCGCCGGCGCGTTGCGCCCGTCGCTGGCAGGGCTGGCGCTGGGCATCGTAGAGGCCACGTCTGCCGATGAATTGGCAACGCTGCTTGGCCGATTGCGCGAGAATGTGTGGATGACCGTCGAAGCGGCCTGCGGGGGAGGTTCACGCGCGGCCATCATCTGCACAGCCACCGCCGGGGCATTTACGGGCTTCGGCGGCGATTTCATCCGGCCACCGTTGGTGCGTTTCGACGGCCAACGACTCCTGGCAAGCGATGGCAGGTGGCAGTGGGAACTGCTCGCCGACGCTTACGGAGTTTGGTTGCGGCGGATCGGCAGCGCACCGGTCAAACATCCGAAAACGGCCAATGAACCCGGTATTGCCATCGACGCTCGGGGGATCATTCGCTGGGGTATGCTAACACTCGCGCAGCCGCACCTGGCTCATGCGAGCAGCTTCGCTTGCAGCGGCCAAACGCTGGCCATTACGATTCCAACCTCGCATCACGTGTTTCTCTATAGCTCGACAGGGCTGTCTGCTTGACTGCCACCACCATACCCACCGATCTCGCATCGATCCGCGACCGATGGTTGCTGGCGTGGCCGGAGGCTCTCGCGCTGTGGAGCCGTTACATTCAACTGCACGAACCCGTGTGGTGCTTCACGGATAAGGAAGAACGTCGCGAGGAACTGGCGGGCAGCTTTGCCATGATCCGACTCGTCGATCACTCGATCGTCGTCAGTATCCGGCAGGTTTCCGAACAAGGACTAGATCGGTTTGCGAAAGAGATTCTTGCCCATGAAATTGGCCACCACGTCTATTGTCCTGCCGATCTGAGCGACAACGCGAGGCTGCTGGCCCGCATCCGGCATGGCCTGCCCGGCAAAGAGGACTTCGCGCCAATGGTGTCGAATCTGTACAGCGATCTCTTGATCAACGATCGACTGCAGCGCATTTCCGAACTGGATATGGCGGGCGTGTACCTTCAATTGGGTTCGGCACACCAGTCGCGACTCTGGACGCTCTACATGCGCATTTACGAGTTACTATGGAAGCTGCCGAGGGGGCAGCTCGTCAACGGAACGTGCGACGATCGAATGAATCAAGATGCTCAACTCGGCGCGCGCCTGATCCGCAGCTATGCGAAGGATTGGTTGGCAGGAGGAGGACGCTTCGCCGTGCTTTGCTTGCCTTACATCATGGAGGACGCCGAGCAGCAACTTAGCCGCCTTATCGCCTCGTGGGACGACATGCGGCACGCCGGTCGCGGCGGCTTCCCCGACGGGCTCGTCGAGATCGACGATGTCGAACGCGAGGGCGCTATTCACCCGGCCGAGGATCCCGATTTGTCGGGCATCGAAGACCTGTTTGGCGAAGCTGCCAAGGTTGCCGGCAAAGTGCCTGGAATTTTGTCCGGTCATAAGTCGGCGAAGAAATACCGCCAGCCGTTTGAATACGCCGAGGTGCTAAGTGCCGCGGGAGTCGATTTGGACGAACGTGAAATCACCGCGCGTTACTACCGCGAGATGGCGATTCCGCACCTGGTGCCGTTTCCCGTCAAACATCTTCCGCAAGCCACCGACCCGCTGCCCGAAGGACTGGCAGTTTGGGATATTGGTTCCCCCATCGAGCAAGTCGATTGGCTTGGCACCTTGCTCGCCAGTCCCATCGTCATACCCGGTGTGACAACACGCCAGCGGCTAATGGGCGAGGGCCCGGGCAGCGATCCAGGGACGCAGCCATTTGATTTGTACTTGGGCATTGACTGCTCGGGTTCCATGGGAGACCCTGCTCATCGGCTCTCGTATCCAGTATTGGCCGGCGCCATTGTGGCCCTGAGCGCTTTGCGAGCAGGCTCGCAAGTGAAGGTGGTGTTGTCCGGCGAACCGGGGAAAACGATCTCGACCGACGGCTTCGTGCGCGACCAAAAAACAATTCTCCGCACGCTCGTCAGCTATTTGGGAACCGGCTATTCCTTTGGCATCCATCGGTTGGCCGAAACCTTTACGCCAGACCCGCCGGTGAAACGGCCAATCCACATTTTGATTGTGAGCGATCACGACATGTTCTCAATGCTCGACGAAAAGGGAGGCGGTCGCATCGGATGGGATGTAGCCGAGGAAGCGCTGGCCCGCTGCCGAGGGGGTGGATCGTTGGTGTTGCAACTGCCCGAGGCGATGTTATCGGGCGCCTGGGGAAAATCGAGCCAAACCTACCTGCAACGCATACGACAAGCCGGCTGGAACATAAGCCTGGTCGACTCCATGGAGCAACTCGTGGCGTTCGCCCGCCAATTCAGCCGGTCAAACTTCGAACGCAAGCATTCATGAGAGTGTTCTGGCAACGATGAAAGACGAAGGTCCCCAACTGGAACGGCTATTGCACCGCCTGGCTGGTTGCCCGCCAGAGTTTCTGCAAGTTGCTGCCGAAAATAAGGCCGCTGGCGTCGATGTGGTGGCGATCGTGTGCGACTTCATGCGGCCATTGATCTTTCCGAATCCGCCCGAACTTGAGAGCGCAGCACTCGCGGAGATTCGACGTCGTTCATCGGCCGAACTGGCATTCACCTCGATCGTGTGCTGGCTGTTCAGTGACGAATGGTTTCTCGCGCAACCTCGGCTTGCGCCCGCGATGTGGAAAGTGTTGTCGTCCGATCGTTGGAGGCAATTGGCGGGTTTGATTCGAGCCGATAAATTTGTCAGCGATGCAGATCGCCGCGAAGAGATGGTGCGGTTGTGCCTGGATGGGTTGGGGCTCCGCCCCCAAGGCGAAACACCCGCGCAGGCGGCCGACCGGCTGGCGACCCTCAATAGTGTCGAGCGCGACCGCGTGCTCCGCGAAACCGCCGCCGCCGAACGGCGGGCGCGGCAGATTCGCGAGGCAATGGCCCGCAAAAAAGCCCTGGAATCGGCCAGCCGTTATGGAGAATGATCGCGAAGCATGTATCCAGAATTGACCGAGGCCGAACGCTTTCCGCTGTTAACGCCAGCCGGGCGAAAGCTGTTGCACGCGATGCGCCAGCATCCTCAAGCACCGATCTGGAATTGGCCAAACGGCGAGCAACTTAACGCTGCCGGCCTGGCACGGGTGCAACAGTTTGCCGGAGCGTTGAACCGCCAACAGGACTGCGGCCTCTGCCATGCACCGGATTGGATCGACGACTTTGTGGGTTACTGCCTCGCGGAAGTGCCGTTCTACCGCCGCCGCTCGCCGCAGGGAACACCGCTTCGCTCGATCCCTAGTTGTTCGCGCGCCGATCTCGCGCCGCAGGTCTGGGAGTTTGTACCCGACTCGCAACCGCTGGATGAGTTGATTGTTTTTTCCAGCAGCGGAACCACGGGATTTCCCACGCGCACCCCGGCCCACCCGGCATCCGCCGCTTGCGGTATTCCTCTGCTGGAAATGGCGATTCGTTCGACGGGCGCGACGCTGGCGCATGGGCCCGACTCGATGGCGTTGACAAATATCACCGCGTATCGCGGAGCGTACACCACCGCAATCGTCGTGGCGTATCTCGAAGAAGCTGGCTGCATTCGCGTGAACCTGGGCCCCGAGGCCTGGCGGCATCCGAAAGATTGTCCCACGTACCTCGACCGCTTTTGGGCACCCGTTATGCTTGGCGATCCCGCGGCTTTCTCGGCGCTAACCCAGATCGACATTCAGCGCCCGCCAGAAGTGCTGGTGTCATGCATCATCCAGCTTTCCGACGCCTTTGCCGAGCAGCTTGCGGCAAAGTTTGGAGCGCAGGTAGTGGATCTTTACGCCCTGACGGAAGCCGGGATCGTCGCGGTGAAAACGTCACACGGTCACGCCATTTTGCCGCATGACATATATGTGGAAGTTCTTGACGAGCACGACGAACCATGTCCCGCAGGAGTAGTCGGCGAAGTCACGTTGACCGGCGGGCGCAACCCGTTCTTGCCGCTCCTGCGCTATCGCACGGGGGATTTTGCGTCCCTGGCATGGCATCACGGACGCGCCACGCTGATCGGCCTCGAAGGGCGACGGCCGGTTTGCTTTCCGACCGCCGATCGCGTCGTCCACAGCATGGAGGTGACACGGCTGCTGCGCCGATACCCGCTCGTCCAGTATCAATTGCGACAAGACGAGCAAGGGGACTTTCGTTTCGCCTATCGAGGCGCTGTCGACCCGCAAGAGCTGCGCAATGCCTTGTTCGAGTTGCTCGGCAAGCCCCGGTGGCTGAGCATCGAAGAATTATCGGCTCCAGCGGTTGGCCAACGCAGCATGCCCGTGTACCAGTCGCTGCATCCGGCTTCAACGTCTTTATCGAGTTGAGGCGATCATGTCGGCGCTAGAACTGATTGCCGCTGCCCTGGGCTTCATCTGCGTCTGGCTCACCATCCACAGGCATATCGCCTGCTGGCCGACGGGGCTGGCGATGGTCCTGCTATACATCGCAATCTTTTATCGTGCGAAGTTGTATTCCGACATGCTGCTTCAAATCGTGTATGTGTTTCTGCAAATCTATGGTTGGCACGCCTGGCTGCGCGGAGGTCCCCAGCGTACTCCGCTGGTTGTTCGCCGCATGCCCTCCTGGCAACTATGGCCCTGGGCGGGATTTTGCGTGGCGGGTACGGGTACGCTGGGACGCTTGATGCACGTGTATACCGACGCCTCGTTCCCATATGTCGATGCGCTGACCACGGTCTCCAGCCTGGTTGCCCAATGGCTGATGGGACGCAAGGTACGCGAATCGTGGCTGGTGTGGATCTTTGTCGACGTAATTTCGATCGGGCTGTATGTCGCCAAGGAACTGTATCCGACCGCCGTCCTTTACGGCGTGTTCCTTGTCCTGGCGACCTGGGGTTGGTTTGAATGGAGATCGGTATGCGCAAGACCGGCCATGGGCTGATACTTGGGAAATTCATGCCGCCACATGCAGGCCACCAGTATCTCGTCCAATTCGCACAGAACTTTGTCGATCGCCTGACGGTGCTTATCTGTTCTTTGGCCCGCGAACCTATCGCCGGAAGCCTTCGCTACCATTGGATGCGTGAATTGTTTCCCGAAGCTCGAATCGTGCATGTAACGAACGAATTGCCGCAAGAACCGAGCGAGCATCCGCAATTTTGGGATATTTGGCGAGAGACGGTTCTCTGCTCCGCCGGCGAGCCGATCGACTATGTCTTTGCTTCAGAAGAATACGGCCATCGCTTGGCTCGGGAAGTCGGCGCCAAGTATATCCCCCTCGACTTGAACCGCGCACTCGTGCCGGTTTCGGGCACCGCAATTCGCACCCGCCCCTTGAACAATTGGCATTTCATTCCCGAATGCGTTCGGCCTTATTTTGTCAGGCGAGTTTGCATTTCTGGGCCGGAATCGACGGGAAAATCGACGCTCGCTCGCGACCTCGCCTCGCATTTCCACACCGTACACGTATCAGAGTTTGCCCGAGGGTTGTTGAACTCGAAACAAGGAGTCTGCGAGCTGAACGACATTCCCCTGATCGCCCGTGGACAAATGGCGTCGGAAGACGCGCTTGCGCGGCAGGCGAACAAGCTACTGATTTGCGACACCGACGTGCTTACAACGACTATCTGGAGCGACGTGCTCTTTGGCGAGTGTCCCGCGTGGATTCGCCAAGCTGCCCGCGAGCGCCAATACGATCTTTATCTGCTCCTCGACGTAGACGTCCCGTGGGTAGACGACCGGCAACGGTACTTACCCCACGCCAGGCAGGAGTTTTTCGAACGCTGCAAGCAAACGCTCGCCGCAAGCAATCGTCCTTTTGAGGTCATCCGTGGAGATTGGGCAGAGCGATTCACACAATCCTGCCAACGAATTGAGGATTTATTGAGGCCGCTGCTCTGATCGGGAATTCGGTCCGTTGCTATTGCACAACTCCAAGATTCGCATTGCGTGGCCCTCACGCGACAATGCGTGTTCCGGCTGAGCGTCCGGAGCTATCGATCGTCGCGGCGTTCAGGCAAGCGAAAACCCAAGACAGGGAAACATTCTTACTCAACCACTCTGCGTCCGTCGGGTAACCCCTCACTAACGGATTGCCTGTTGTTTCCGCCAGCGCGGATTTTGGCTTGCCGGTGCCGCCGGTTGCGTGGTCACCGGCACCACGACGTGTTATGCTGAGCTAGGCGCGGGCGGCCGTGTTCCGGGCAGCCGTGTGCTTGCTTACCACGACACGACTCGACGACGGATGTGCCGCTTGTTCTTGCTGGCAATGGGCAAGAAGGGCGCACACCTTGGGTCGTTCGACAGAGCGACCATACCGTTGGACGAGGTCAAAATCGCAGACCAGCATGCGAGATGCAGGGCAAGTTTCGCCCAGTGTGGCGGCCGAATTGAAGTTCCTCTGGCGGAAATTCTAACGGCGCCTCTTCAGCAAACACGCCAAGACGATGCACGCTGGCCTGTAGAATGCGATACGCTTATCGAAGCTGTGGAAGCTTTCGATCGTTGTATTGACCACAAATCTCAAACAAATGCGACTGCTTACCACCATGAATACAATTCCGCGTCGAAGTTTTCTTGCATCCACCCTAACGATTGGAACCGCAGCGCTGACAACTTCGGCTTTCGCCGCTGAACCGGCCGACTCCGAACCAATCATCGACATTCACCAACACACCAGCTACCGCGACCGCAGCAATGCGCGTCTCCTTTCTCACCAGCGGGCCATGGGGGTGACGCACACGATTTTGCTCCCCGCCGGCAGTTCCGTTCAGCGGCCTTCGACGAATGACGGCAAGTTCAACGGTCTCGGCGGTGTGGGTGCAGGCGGCAACGACACGGTCGTAGAGATGGCTCGCAAATACCCGCGGGAGTTTTTCTTCGGCGCCAACGAAGTGACCGATCTGCCTGAATCGCGGATGGAGATTGAAAAGTATTTGAAACTTGGCGCGGTGATCATTGGCGAGCAAAAATTCACCGTCGAATGCGATTCGCGCGAGAGCAGCATCTTGTACGACCTCGCGGCCGATTATCGAGTTCCCATTCTGCTGCACTTCCAGCACGGTACTTACAATCTCGGCTTCGAGCGGTTCGATAAAGTCCTCGAAAAGCATCCGAAAACGATCTTTATTGGCCACGCACAAACGTGGTGGGCCAACATCGACAAGAATCACGCGGATCAGAAGAACCTGTACCCGAAAGGAAAGGTTACCCCGGGTGGCTTGACCGACCGCTATTTAACCGATTATCCGAACATGTTCGCCGACATGTCAGCGGGTTCTGGCTTGAATGCGTTGATGCGAGACGAAGAACATGCGCGAGCGTTTCTTGATCGCCACCAAGACAAGGTGCTTTACGGCAGTGATTGCGCCGATCAGGTCGGCACCGGAGCGGCTTGCCAGGGAGCGCAAACTATCGCCGCCATTCGTAAGCTGGCGCCGAACAAAACTGCCGAGCGGAAAATTCTTTACGAGAACGCAAAGCAGTTATTCCGCCTGCCGCTTTCCTAGTTGATTCTTAGCCATTTGCTGTCGCGACATTCGCCAAACGCGAGCTTAGCGAAGCGGCATGGGGAGGCGAGCCGTGGAGCGGTCGCGCAGCAGGACCACGATTTGCCCGCGGCATGAAGGCGGCAGCGCATCGTCCTTGATGGGGATCCACCCCGATGTGCCCTGCGATTGCAGCAATTGGCCGACATGGATTTGAGGAAAGCGAGACAGGGGAAGCAAGACCACGTCGGGGTCGCAATCGTTCATGAAGGAACGAACGACCTGGGGCTGGTTTGCCTCGGGTTCGGGCAATCGCAGATACTGGCCTTCGGCGTAATAGGCGGTGAGACTCCAATGGTGAGAGCCCAGAATGCGGCAATTTTCTCCCAACTCGGAGCGCAGGTAGCGGCCCAAATCGGCTTTTGCCAGCCGACCATCGTAGCTGGCGATAAAGGCATCGACGCCGCCGGCAATCGCGGCAATGGCCAGGGCGATCGCCACACCCAATCGCGGCGTGGGTCGAGGATGGCCGAGGAACCTGGCATTCCAATGCGCCAGGCGGAAACTCAGTTCAAGAAGTCCCAGCGATGCCAAGGGCAAGCAAGCGATCACAATCGACAGCGGGTAGCGACTGCTCGACTCCTGACCAACCCACAGGTGAATCCACATTCCCGCGAGTGTGAGCACCGCACCCAGCAGCAGCGCCAGCATGTCCATCCGCCGCAGCAACCGCGGATAGGCGCACAACCCGCAGACCAAGAATACCGCATACACCGGCGATAAGCCTCGCATTAACGTCCGCACGTATATCCAAAGTAGCACCCAAGAGAACATGGGCTTGGAGGGCGGAGCCGGGGCAACCTCAGACGCTGCAGACGCAGAAGTAGCAGGGGCAGCTACCACCGCGGGTGAAGTAGCAAGATCTGCCGAAGGCGGTAATACTTCATCCGGCACCAGGGGGGGCGCAGTGGTCGAGGGAGGGTTTTGCTCCGAATCGGAGGTAGCTGGCGCAGTCTCGCCGGGCGATTCATCGACAACGGCGACCAACGAGGTCAACCAGTTTTGCACGAATTGCAGGCGATGAAAGCTATCGGGCCAGCCTTTGTAGCCGTGCAATTGAATCAATGCCAACAGCACCACGGGATAGCAAGCCGCGACGGTGGCTACCCCCCAGGCGAGTTTTCGCCGTTCGGCGGGAGAAACCCCGGTCCGCGTCCGGCGTCCCCAGGTCCAAATGGCCAGGGGTACCAGCAAGAACCAGCCTTCAAAACGAGTATGGATTGCCAGCGTGGTCAGCACGCCCGTCGCTACGAAAAACAGCCAGCGGCTTTCAGTAACGGCTCTCCAGCCAAAATAAAGCACCGAAACAAAGAGCAACCAGAAGGTTGACTCGCGCACCACTTCGGCCGACCACTCAATCATTTTAGGGTGCACGGCATACAGCATGCAGCCGACCACCGCGATGGGCAGATTAAACTGCCGCCGCAGCCACCCAAAGGCGGGCAACACGACCAGCGTGCCGCACAATACGCCCCATATTTTCGCCCCCGTTTCCCAATCCAATCCCGTCCGATGCAGGCACGAGAGCACCAGAGTGTAAACATTAAAGCCGTAAGGCGTATGCTCGGGAGCGAGTTGTCCTTGCTCCAGATTCCAGGCCAGTTGGATGTAAAGCATGCCGTCGGGGCAGACCACGTCGATCCGGCAGGCCATTAGCAACCGCGGAATGACCGCTAGCAGTACGATCACCAGCACGCACAGATAGTACCGCCGGGGCAACTTTCCGTGGACTTGGTCAGCCATGTCTTGCTCAGAACCAGCCGCGGCGCGCAGTTTATCCGGCATAATGGCGTAATCAGCCAGATTGCGGGCCACTTCGGGCATGACGCGTTCCCACATCCGACGCCACTGCGCACGAGCGGAACGGGTGCCATAGCACACTTCGTTCCCGATTAGCAAAGCGACGAACTTCACTTCGTTTTGTCGCCGTTTTCCGCATTTCTGCCAGGAAACGGTGGCGCACTCAAAACAATGGACAGCACCAAACGGGAAAATCCAGCCGTTTGCCGCGGAACCACGTTGTTTACGTCGAGGTCAAGCGAGGACTATTCAAAAGCGGAGGGAGAATAGTCAGGAGGTAGATGGGTGTCAACGTGAAACCTGCGACAGCGGGTAGTCGGGGGTGCGTACCCCCTTTTCCTCTGCTTGCGGTTGGGCCGGTGTTGTCAATGGCGGACTCTGGCGTATCCACGAAAGGGTGCGGCGTGCTAGCTTGATGGCGTTCTGATTCGCAACCCTTTCAAGGAGCCAAGGATGGCATCGAAGGAAACTCTCGCCAGAGAACTATCGGAGGAGTTCGCAAACCTGGTCGCCCAGAAATTTTTTGGGGCAGACGGGCCCGCTCTCGACTCCGACATCGACGAGATTGAGGACGCCGCCGTGGCGGCCGCCAGGGATGCTTTTGACGCCACCATCGCGATGGCTCTGGAATTGCAGTCCCTCAATCTGCCCCGGGAACTGCCCTGCCCAAATTGTGGAGAGGCTTGCGAAACGCGACGCGAAGCCCGCGTCGTTCAAGGCCGAATGGGGCCGGCGACAATCGAGGAGCCGGTTGGCCATTGCCCCGCCTGCGAGCGGGATTTTTTTCCCTCAGCGGGAAGCATTGGGGCTCGATAGTCAATGTCTAACGCCCCGGGCGTTGCGCAAAGTGGTGTTCGCTGGTGGAAAGCACAAGTCGTTTGCCGACGGCTCCCACGGCTTGCGGGAGTTGGCGGAGTTGGAATTCAAGCCGGTGCGCGTCGCCGAGTTGACGTTGCAAGCCGCGCGTGAGATGAAGGAGCAGCAGGCTGCCAAGGTCGAGGCGTTTCATCGTCGCGACGCCAAGCCCTCAAATTCGGGCTGACTCAGCGGCGACTGCGGGATTAACAGACTGCTTCGCAAACTACTATATTACAATCACTTACTGGTCCAGTCGCTCGCCGCCGAAGGCATTTTCACAACTGTTCGTGAGGCTCTCGGAACCGCAACGCGGCATTTGTAAGGGCGATGCGTGGCTGCGAAAACTAAAATGTCCGGAATGTCCGATCCCCAGCTTAATCCGCCGCCATCCCAATCGTCGGGCCAGCGGTGCGCGATCTACACCCGGCAATCGCGAACGAGGCCGGAGGCGGTGGTTTCGTCGTGCGAAGCGCAGCGAGCGATTTGCACCGATTTCGCCACCGAGCAAAGGTTGGATCTTGCTGGTGAATGTTTTGACGACGCGGGAGGAACCAGCGAGTCGCTCGACCGTCCGGCACTGCAACGGTTGATGCAGAAAATCGCGCAGGGCGAAATTAACCGCGTCGTGGTCTATGCCATTGATCGGCTGACGAGGAAGTTGCACGACCTCCACCGGCTGCTCGATTTATTCGAGAGGCACGACGTAGTGCTGAGCGTTGTGACCGATCCGAATTTCGGCGAATCGGCGGCCCATCGGTTGATGTCCAATATCGTCGCAGCCGCAAGTGAATTCCAGTTTGAGATGACCCGAGAACGCATGGCCGATGCGCGAGCCGCCTTGAAACGCGAGGGTCGGCGGGTTGCGGGGCGGGTGCCCTTCGGGTACCGAGCCGATGGCGCGACGAAGCAGTTGGTGGTTGATGCGGCCGAAGCGGCCGTGGTGATGCGGGTGTATGAGTTGGCCGCCAGCGGAAGTCGCCCGCAGGAGATCGCCGACCGATGCAATCAAGAAAAAGTGATTGCTGCTCAGGGGCGGGCAGGCAGTTGGACGGCGAGGCAGATACTGAAGCTGCTTTCCAACCCGGTTTACACGGGTGCAATTCGCGACGGAGAGCGCACCTTGCTGGGCCGACACGAAGCAATTGTGACGACTGCGATGTTCGAGCAAGTCCGGCAGGCCATCGAATCACGCCGCGCGCGCCTGGCCGCACGGACCCCGAGATCAACTGGCCGCTCCGAGGATTGCTGGTCTGCGGTGAGTGCGGGCGTGTGATGAGTCCCAGCATCTCCGGATACAAAAACTTCCTCTACCGCTACTACCGCTGCCGATCACGAGCACACGGTCGCCCGCCATGCAAGGGCGTGGGAGTTTCGGCTTACGAGATCGAAAAGTTTGTCCGCACGACCTTGGGCAGCGAAACGCCGCAGTTCGATGATCCGGCATCTACCGCTGTGATGCAGGAATTTGCAACGGTTTGGCGCGGCCTAGACGAGCGGCAGCAAACGGGCGCTTTGGCCGATGTCTTGACGGAAGTCCGATTCGATCCAAATTGCGGGGCCATCTCGATCACTTTGGCGGAAAATGCTCTTGAGCGCCTTCGCTGCAAGTGAACAAGCTACCGTCCTTCGCGCATTCGGTTGGCAGTGCAACGGTCGCACCAATAGTCGTCCCCTCGGGTCGAGTAGCCGCCGTCACCAAGGACAATCACCTTGCCACAGTCGGAGCACTTCGTGGGATCGTAAGCCGGCGGATTCGGCAGTACTTCAAAATTGTATTCGTTGGTGCCATAGTAAACATACATCTCGGTCTCGAACGATTCGCGGCACTTCGGGCAATCCTTCCAGTTGCCTTGGTGTCCCTCGTTGAAATGGTAGCCGCACAGGGTGTAGCGCCGATGGTTCCGGCTGCAACTGTTCCGGGCGTAGGAGAAAAGCTGGTAGTTGTGCTCGTCGTCACAGATCCAATTTCCGCAACATTCCGTTTTGGTTAGATTCTTCGTTTTGCCACACAGACCGCAGCGGGCAACGGGCTTCGCGCTCGCTTGCTTCGTGTTCCGAAGCTTGGCCGTCTTGCTGGCTTTCTTCTTTGGCATGGTCTCAACCCGAATGCTTGGTGGATGAGGGATCGCGCGCCGCGGCTGTTGCCCGTCACGTTAGATCACCTCAAGCGGCAATCGCCGTTCTTAGGCTGCGTCTCCGGTGAGCGGCACCACTCGCTCTCGCGCTAGTTCCGCAGCGTAGGCGAGCGCCGCCTCAAGGTCTTCGCCCGCCAGCGACGGGTAACTCGCCAAGATCTCTTCCCGGCTGTGGCCTGCGGCAAGATTATGGAGAATCACCGACACCATGACGCGAGTACCCTTGATGCAGGCCTTGCCGTGGCACACTTGAGGATCGACCGAAATACGTTCTTGCCAGATCATCTGCGTGGCTTTCATCGTGGAATAGTCGCTCCGCGGCCTCAATTCCAAAGCCGCATCACGCCGTAGACGTCGAACTGCGTGTCGCTGCTGATAATCGGAATGTCTTCGACCAGCGCCTGCGCAATCAGCAGTCGGTCGAAGGGATCGCGGTGGTGAAACTCCAACTGCGATTGCCGCTCGAGGTGATCTAATGTGATGGGCAACACGGACGCTGCCAGATCAGCAATGGCCGTATCGATCCACGCACGGAATGGCTTCGACAACGGCAGCTTTCCAATCGCTACCTTGATTCCGATCTCCCAGATAGTGGCGATGCTCACCAAGCGGTCATGCACGGGATCGCTCAACGTGGCCGTCGCCATTGCGGACAACCGGTTGGTGTCGTCCTGGCTCCAGAGCAACGTGTGCGCGTCGAGCAGATACCTCACTCGGTGTACTCCTTGAAATCGTCGAGCGGGTCGTCGAAATGTTCCATCGACAACACCGATCCGCGCTGCGTTCCGAGTTTTGGAATCTTGCGTGCCGAAGCCTGGGTCGCCACCAGTTTCGCCACGGGTTGGTCGTTCTCGGTGATGACCACTTCCTCGCCCGGCATCAGGCTGTGGATCAACTCGTCCAGGTTGGCGCGAGCCTCCTCGATCGTAATTGTAGACACTTCAGCCTCCTACCCGGCAAGGCAATCAACATGGAGCGGCTTCCCGATGCATTTCATCGCAGGGGGGCACGATGCTGTTACCTTCTAGCCGAGAGTTCCAGAGAGCGCTTTCGGGGAGCGAAAGCAACCGGGTTGTTAACCCCACGGGGTCTGTTAAACCGAGAGTGCGAGAGTTTTCAGGACACTTGGAGACAGACTTCCGTCTTCAAGTATTTTGGCGCTCACGCCCATCGTCGCGAGCGAACTCTCGCCGACATAAGTCCGTTATCGGCTTGCGGTTAAGTCGCGAATTATAAGAGAGCCGACGCGAGAGGTTTGTGTTAACCCCCCGATGGGCAAAGTTCGCGATCCAAAAAAGCTCCCCAAAAGGAACCCTCTTCGTAACGATTCTCTCTTTGCCGGTCGACGTAACCCTTTAAAACCGCGATACCTTAATCAGTTCGACCATTCCCG
>JAANMU010000351.1_pt1 | contig 57465 bp, 37 predicted proteins | sample 7279701 | NCBI WGS metagenome assembly JAANMU01 (sample SAMN14094539, study PRJNA606508) | bioreactor metagenome | isolation source: A lab-scale SPAN reactor treating ammonium-rich wastewater day 57 | place: Ireland: Galway | collected 2017-03-13
GGCTGGTATTGGTTTGATTGCTGCGGCGATTTACACAGATTATGACTATTATGGTGGTCATCTGGCGTATTTCCAGGGCGGTGGCCAAGTACATAACAGTAGCCGCTTCACTCGCAATCGAAGAGTCGGAGCCGACCTTCGTGGCATGCCGATGGGCTCAAAGAGCTTGTCATTTGACGCAACAAAAGGCGCAGCCACAAAAGGTCTTCGCGGACGTAGCGAAGAGTCATACGGCGCAACGCTTGATTTCTGTGCCGCGGCGGCAAGCATTGATGAAGACAGCAACATAGCGGTAGGAGCTGGCGAATATACAAACCAAACATTGGTCAAGGCCGCCGGGCTAAGGCGACCTGTTCTTGATGACATCATACAGGTTCGTTATTTGCCATGGGAAAAGTTGCGCAAATTGGTGGCGAGAGAAATCGTCAGCGAAGCAACTGCGTTTCCGGGCGACCATAACCAGAAAGTTGATTTGTCAAATGTGCCACGCACCAAGAGCACGGCACGCAGGTCGCCAGAGGTACACAGGTTTCTCTAATGCAGTACTATCGTTGCAAGTGCGGCAGTCGTGAGTCATGGGGGTCTATGCCTCCATCACGATGTGCCCATTGCAATAAGTGCGGCTCTGATTTGGCTCAGGCTCCTGATTTACACCAGGAGCCTGAACCACATCGGATGCATCCAACAACTGTACAAACTGATGACGGGTCGGCCACGCTAACTCGCTGTAGATGGTGCGGCGAGACGCGAACGAAGCTGGAGAAGCGTGGCGATAAGATGAGTTTCGATGAGCAGGATACGAAAACGCCCTAAGATCATGTGTGAAGTTTGTGGCGAGGACAACAAAAATGTTCTCCATCGTCATCATATTGTGGAGCGCACAGAGCTTGACACATCAAATGATGATTTTAATATTGCAATTGTCTGCGCTAATTGCCACGCAAAAATACACACTGGGGAGCTTGAGATAATCGGAGTTTTCCCAGGTACACGGCCACCAACCGGCCGTATTTTAGTATACAAACTAGGCGGCATTTGTAACGTTCCAGAAATGGAAAATGTCATGCCATATCGCCCAAAACCACAAAGTATGAAGTACTATGCCCCCAACGCAACGCCAAAAACTAGGTAAAACTTTTGATAGCCCAGCGCCAGAAATGCAATTTCGCAAAGCGTTGATGGCACGTGCGAAAAAGCTTGGCTGTGACCGTGATTTGCAGCAGATTTTTGACAAGTTTGATGCGGCGCTGAAGAAGTGTAAGAATGATACTGAAATACGTCATATTCAGGTTGTAGGAGCAGCAGAGGTACACAAATTGTTTGGCTGCCGAGGCGGGCTGGTGGTAAATGGCTGGACTATTATTCCGGCCGAGCCCGGATATGAAGAAGCCAGCGACAGTAAGATTATCAAAATATAGTGCATTTTTCGCATTCTTCCAGGGGGATCTCTCAAGGAAGATAATATGGAAAGCGAAAAGCACATAGGAACTGTTGTCTGGTTTGACGCAAAGCTGGGCTATGGTTTCATAGCGCGCGACGGCGAGAAAGACTTGTTTGTCCATTGGTCTGATGTTTCGTGCGACGGATTCAAAACCTTAAAGAAAGGACAGCAAGTAGCGTACTCCATTGGCCTGAATCAACGTGGGCAGCCCAAAGCTGTCGAAGTTGCTGTTCTAAATGAAAAAGCCTCAACATGAATTTTGGGTGACTAACATCTCGCGCGAACGAGATGTTGCACTTGCAGATCTTTGCCTAACAATACGGCGAGGCGAAAGCCGAAATCTATTGGACGCACGGCATTATAGCTACACTCTCGAAGAGCTAAAAACCTCGGCAGAGTCTGGCTCTATCAAAGCAAAGTCCAAAGTAATAAAGGTTCGTGAGGTTCGTCCAAGCTTAGTTGTCATGCCCGGCTTATACGTCGCGAAACAAGGACGATTTGCCGTTCCGTTGCGCAACAAGGTAGACATCAATATTCCTCAGTATGAAGAGCTTGAGGTAGATGTTGTCAAGGAAATAGAAGAGAAATTTGCGGCAGAAGAAGCTGACATCGTAGATGATGATATGCAACCGGCGTTGGCAGTTGATGTAAAGTACTCTAAGAAAGGCGATGGATAATTCGGCATACTAATGCCATGAACCCATCGATTCCTATCTTTGCAAATCCAGGCCAAGCTGTCAGCCTTGTCACACAAGTTGTTGACGGGTACGGCGCTCGTGTTGATGGCTATGTACCACAAGTTACAAGCGTTTTGATGCCAGATCAAACGGCGGCCAGTGGTTTTCCATTGAGCATGACCCGTTTGGATACAGGGTTATACGCTGCGCAAATCCAGATCCCTTCCGGATCTTCATCTGTAGGCACTTTCATTGCGAGCGTGCTCTACACCGATCCGTCAACAGGTGGGCCTGTATGGCAGGTTTATCAGATTACCGTTGCGTTACCGTTTGGTAACGCCTCATTCACACCACTGTAAGGGCATGATGGCAACACGACCTCGCTCACAGATTATTCAGCCAGGAGACACAGTAAGGTTGCGTGTACTATTCCGTGGCTCTGATGGACAGCCAGCAGATTTGGATTCTTTTCCAGCCGTGACAGTTGTTGAGCCAAGTGGCGGCGTTGTAGCTGGGCCAACAAGTGCAGGTGTATTTCGCGAAGCTGTTGGCACCTATGGTTTTGATTTTGACGTCGGGTTGATGCCTGCTCTAGGCGTGTGGCGAGATATTTGGCAAGGCACATTAAACGGGTTTTCTGTGTTTAGCGAATTCACTTTTATGGTTGCGACCACAGATATGCCTGCCATAAACACTGATGGATATCTGCATCTAGGCGATGATGTTGGGTTTGCCTATTCACAAGTTGCAATTGCAAATATCAATATGATGTTAAAGATTTTGCGTGCCCGTTTGAATAGCCGCGGCAAACACAAAGACACCGATGAATTCGGAAACACAATCTATACTGATTGCGATATTTTTACGATTGAGCAGTTGGTTGACTTTTTAGTAATGTCACTAGGCGAATTTAACGAGACGCCAACATTCACGTATTTTACTTTTGACGACACCCCAATCATTCAAGAGTTCTATGCAATTCTTGTTCAAGGCGCAACTTTAATGGCTTTGAGTAGCCAGGCACTGATCGAGCGTGGTCGTGAATTCCAAATCACCGACAATGGAATTGGCTTTACTCCCCCAACCATCTCTGAGCTAATGAATACCCAGTGGAGCACAGAGTTGACTAATTGGTATGATCGCGTAAAGATGATTAAACACAATATGAAGCCAAGTCCTTTAGGACTGGGAACGCTGAGGCCATTGGCAGCGGCTCCACAGTTCCTGAGGCTACGTCATCTGAGAGCGCGCAGAATAATAGGTGCGTAAGAAATATGCCTGATAAAACGGAAATTCAAAAACTGTATACGGCTATGAGGAAGCTTAGCACGCGCGGCGAAGCACTTCATTACATTGCCGCCGTACTAAAGGGAGAACAAGCCGATGAGTCGTTTAGGATGCGTGCATTGGAAGACGCATTGTCAGATCGTTGGCGGTCGTTATCTGATGAACAGCATGTATTGCTCCAATATGTAATTTCAAACTATCCTGATTTAGACAAGCAATCATCTTTCTTTGGCAAAATGCTGGTTATGGCAGCTATGTTTTGTATAGCAAATTGTAGCCCCATGCTTCCACCAGTCATGGCCAAAAATCCAGCTTTAAGATATGGTGCCGGTTTTGTTTTTGTGTGTCATGAAGAACCATCTATTCTCCTTGGCAAACGTTCAAGGCATGGAGATGACCCAGGTACATGGGCTGGCTTCGGTGGCGGAGTAAATTCCGGTGAAAGTGCAAAAGCTGCCGCAGAACGCGAGGTAAAGGAAGAGGCTGGCTCGATGCCACACATTGATCGCGTATTGGCAACTTTGCGCTACGAAAATGATGGACTAGTTTTTGTTACTTTTATCGCAAATCTTAGCAAGGAGGAAAAGCAGCGCTGGAGCCCCAAAAGAAACTTTGAACACGATGAGATCAGATGGCACAGAAAGCTGCCAAATAATCTTCATCCTGGGCTCGCCGCAGCGCTGAAGGGATATCTAGACGGCACCGCATAATCAGCCATTTTGTTGAAGGATTTTTCATGGTTGATCCGCAGAAGATACCCCCAGAAAAACAACTTGAAATCATCAATCGCGTCAAGAATCGTGTGAAAAAACATCCGGTTGTGGTTGAGATGTTCAAAGAATACGACGTCGATCCTGAAGAAATCGACCTCGTTCCAATGTGTTTTGCAGAGTTGCCTGTCTCAGCAAGAACAGACCACGGGATAATCTACTTTAATTTCAAGCTATTAGAAGACGGCAATTTCGAGGATGATGATCACTACATAGTTCACGAGTTAACACATTATCTTCAACAAACAACCGGTTCACGGCCCACCAAAGGCTCTGATGCCGGCAGCTATCTCGACAATAAAGAAGAGATAGAGGGCTTCCAAAACCAGACAGAGTATTTAGCAGAAACTCGTGATGACGATACGGCTGAGCAATATGTTGATCAGGTTTTGGATCACCATGAAGTCTCGGATAAGAAAGAACGCAATAAGAGAAAGAAGCAACTTCTACAATTGGCGTCTATAAAATGACATGCTTTGTTCCTCGTATACTCTATGCTAACCCTCCATTTCGCGGCCTGGCATTTGCCGGTTCGCGTGGGGATGGTTATAGCGTAGAGTTGAAGTGGGTTCAGGCGTACTCTGGTAGTCCACCATTCCAGATTGTGTACAACCTATATTATTCGACGCACAAGGAAGATGTATTTACAGAAGGTGTCAAGTTTGTTGTTCTTGACCCAACTCAAATACAGTCCGTCATCGAGGGAGGGCTAACGCCAGGTGACGTGTATTACTTCGCTGTACGTAGCGCATTGCAAAATCCAAATGACACGTACCTAGCTGGGTTACCATCGGCCGGCGACTACAAACTTTATCCAGAGGCGATGTTGTTAGCAAACATCGGTATAAGTGATCTTGTAATTCCGGTCAGCGATATAGAGCTTTTTCCAGCCAGAGGAGTTATTCAAATTGGAGCAGAGCTAATAGCTTATTCCAATGTAGATTTGCCAAATAGCAGATTGCTTTTAACTAGCGTTAGCCAGCGTGGTTACTATGGAACCAATGCGCGAGAACATCAAACAAATGGTTATGATGGATATGTCTATCGCGATCCGTTGGTAAAGTTTTTCATTGGTTTTGAAGACGGTAATTTGTCAGTTGTTCTAGCTGAAAACAAGTTTTTTGAGCCGAATTTTGCGCGAACAGATGCAGATGGTTATCGAACGCAAAAAGATCTACTGACGACAGATTTTGATTCTGATGAAGCAGACCAAATTGACTTCGCGCCATTCGATTATGCTGGGTATAGACGAACAGATCCTGTCGATCTGTTGGCCGGAAAGTGTGTTGGCTCCTACTATGGAGGGCAGCACTTCTGTGCCGATGGATATGGAGGGGTTGGAATGCAGGTTCGAGGGCTGGACATTGCAACAATCAATGATCAGCGCCAAGAAGTTTTGCTGAGAACGACAGGGAAGCCGTGTGTGCTGGTCAAAAGACTTTGGGCTGGAATCACATGCAGCTGCGTTCTTTCTTCAAGAGAGACGCCAGAACACCGCTGCCCGCGATGTTTTGGCACTGGTTTCGTGACTGGATATGAGCAATTCTACAACCCACGCCGCAGTGATGGGCGCATTCTGGTGCGTTTTGATCCAACGGTAGAAGACCTCATACCAATGGATGCTGGTCTGGAATCAGACTTCAAACCTAACGCTTGGACTTTGAGCGTTCCGATCATCAAAGACAGAGATTTTATCATACGATTTAACCATGATGGAACGGAGGAATTCAGGTACGAGGTTTTGAACGTGACCAGAAACTCTATTTTGCTTGACAATGTTGGCGCTCAAAAGTTTACCGTAGTACGTGTGCGCAAGACCGATCCAATCTATCAATGGCGAGCATTCAGAAATACGGCAAATATGCCAAGCACAGTGACAACATCAATTGGACAAGTTCCGGGCCCAGGCGGTATTTTGCCGCACACTCATAACATTGTGGTCAATGAAAACGTCATTTCTTTGGTACAGCTGAATCAGACCACGAGTGTCTCGCAAGGCCATAATCATCCAATCATAAATGGCGTTGTACAAGAAGTCTTGGGCCATACACACACAATCATTTTGCCGTAATCTTAAGCATATTTAGGAATTTAGTCATGGTCTCACGCTACACAGGGTCAGGTAGGCACCGCGAGAGCGGCTTTGCAGCCGTGCATCGCCAGGATTTCCATGCGCACACGACCGGTGGCGATTGGCGTCATACTGCCGATCAGACGGATATGAATCCGGCTATTTCGACGTTCAACAATTTGTTCAATGCCCCGACAGTTCAAGAGACGCTTGAAAGGATGGCTAGCCTGATTGATACGGTTGGTCAAGGCTTCATCACAATTGGAGATGGATACAATCTGGGTGATTACAACGTTGACTCTGGTACAACGCTGCAACAAGCATTCTATGATGCATTTGCTAATTCTCGTTTGCAGAACGGAGGCATTGTTCTGGTCAAATCCGGAACTTATCGTTTGACGGCAACGGTTGAAGTTCCGGCAGGCATCACGATTATGGGCGAGCCGGCAGGAACGTACATTTTTGGCTCTATGAATGAACAGCCTATGTTCAGATGTGCCGATAGCATCAAACAGTTCGAGTATGGCACTCTATTGAGCACAAGCCTTGTTGTTGATGATACAACTGATCGAATTACGTTTTGGAACTTAATTCTTGGTGACAATCTTGATGGTTATAAGCAAAACGGATCTAATATTCCAATTGCTACAATGTCAACCGTACCGATGATTCAGCTGGTACATGGTGCCAATGTTGTTATCGATCGTGTAACAATGATTGGGCGTATAACAAATGATTTCCCTCCGCTAACACAAACGCTGCGTGCGGTGGGTATGGATAACACCACTACAGCTGCCTCTAGGCCCACTTCACTAACTATACAGAATTGCTATATTGACGCTATGCAACATGGTATAATGTATGATGTTAGAAATGGCAGAATTGATACTTTGCGAGTGCAGAATAATAGAATCAGAAATTATGGAGGGGCTACAACAGAATTAAGCAGTGCCGTTTCGTTCAATCTTTGCAATGCCAACTTGTCAGGAAACTATCACATCGTTGGCGGGTTTGGTGCGCAATGTGGCTTTTATTTGAGAAATGATGCTGTAGCTGACTCAAGTGAAGTTACAATTAACATCATCAATAATTCTGGCGGAAGCGCAGATGCTAGCCTAGCATCTGCCGACATAAACAGCTTGTTTATCAATGCAAGCTCATACACCGCAAGAGGCTTGATAACTGGAAACTCATGGGGCGCAAACAATACATCTCCATGGTTTTTAACAGTTGGAGATGGAACTAACTCCATTGGCGATATAACTGGAACGACAGCGTTAGATATTGCGTCAGAAATCTCTGCATTCAGCTCTGCGTTGACAAGTCATATAGATGTTTTCGTAGTTGTTGGATATGGAACATATACTATGACTAGCGGTGGAACCAGCGGAAAAATGAATCTGCTTGGAAAGCCGCGACACAATGTTCTTCCAATAATTCAGTTGAATAGCAGTACCGGAACAGATGAGGCATCAAATCCAACAACTACTTTCGGCAACCACATAGAAAACATACACTTTAAAACAACAGGGGCAAGTTACAATACTGCAAGATTGAATTCTGGATATGGTGTGTCGGCGGCCAATAAGAAATTCAATATTGTCAATTGTGAGTTCGAAGATGCGGGGCTTATTGCCCAAGCACCAGGTAGAGTTGATACATTTGAAAACATAACATATACCGTTGAAGCTTGTCATTTCTATCAAACAAACGCATTTGCGAATAACTTTTGTTTCTTGCTGCCTCAAACGGCTGACCATGTGTATTTGCGAGATGTGTCGGCTATTACTTATGGATATGTTGGAGGCATCGGAGATGTAAGCGGTGTATACACAAGCAGCGCTCCAGTAGAATCAACAATCACGCTGCAAAATTGCATTTTCCGTCCAAGATATCTAATCAATTCTCCTGGCACAAATAGCATTACAGCCGCGTCACCATTAACTGGAATGAATAACTTCTTCTTTGTGAACTCTACGCGTGCGCGTTTGCTTATCGAGAATTGCAATATTAGTTGTGCTGATGACGCCTCAGGAGTGTCTACTACTAGTATTATTGGTGGCGGACTGCCGGCTGCTGGAAGCTTTAAGCGATATGTTAGTTTGCAGGCAAAAGATATTGTCATACAAAATTCGCGGGTATTTGGGCCGGATCAGACGTATACAGTTGCCGCTGTCAATTACTGTATGGCTGCTGTTTGGGCAGAGCCTCGGCGGACAATCGTCGTTGACAACTCAAAATTGCGTGGATCATGTGCTTTACAGATTTCTGGCACAAATCAGTTTAACTCGATTGAACAATCTGCTGCAATTGCTTTGTCCAATTCTGAATTTATGGGTAGCTCATCGACAAGCTCTGTCACTCTTGATATCGATGCGGTTAAGTTCACAACTTCTGGCACAGGATCGTTCCCAATAGTGTCAATAGATAGTTGCCAGATAGTTAATAAGCAAACGGCATCAAACTATTTAACTGAACATGTAAATGCTACGACTACTTATTTTGCCCTAGGAATTGCTCAAATATATGCAGAGGGTTGGCAGGTTAAAATTACAAATACAACAATAAAAGCTGCCTCTTTTACCAATTTCCCTGGTTCAATAACATCATTAGTTGGCCTTTATATCGATACCATTGGAACAGGTACTGGCACGCTAACAGATGCAGATGTTTTGCTGACAAACAATTCTGTAAAACTTACCAATGATGTTGGGTCTGGCGGAAACTTTGTATATGCTTGTTATCTGATTGGTCGCAATTTTGCCATATCGAACAACATGATAAGTGTAACTTCGGCCGTTGCGGCTCCGACAAGCAGGCGCTCATACATGGCGCTGGCACCAACCGGATCATCGTCTGTTGTAACTGGAAATACGTTTAAACGCGGAACGTCAGATTTGGGGCAGGCCGCGGTTTACATTTTCGATGGATTTGGAATTTTTGTTGATAACGTATTTGATAGTGCGACTTTGGATGGGACAGATACAACTCTGATTAATGATTTGTCGTCAGCGGTGTGGACAGCTGAACGCAACATAAATCAAACCAGCGTTTTGTACATTAGACCTGACACAAGTAATCAGGGGCATTTGGGCCATGGTCATTTTGCCATGTCAGATGGTGGAAATTCTAGATTACTGGGTGACTTTGGAGTTGTTACTGGTAGCGCAATAGATATCAATGCCACAACTGAAAAAGTTCAGTTTAACTATGGTACAACTACTACAGAAGTGGATTTCTTCCGGTACCTTGCGTTCCAGGATATTCTACCATCACAGGCTAGTGTTATTAGTGTGCGCGTAGAGGCGTCAGCAAGCAGTACATTTAGTACATCTGGCGATTTCTTTGTTAACTTGAGAAGTTCTCCAACTAATCTTACTGGCCCAGGAACTGCCGATTTTACAGCTGTTACAACCGCCAATATCACATTGACACCTGGAACTCCAACCGATTACAAGACCGGAAATTCAATAGTAGGCGGAAGGGATCCAACTTTGGAAATCGGACTATTGGCAAATGGAACGGTTGCCAGAATAGTTACCATTGATGCCATTGAAGTAACATACAGATGGTAAATGTAGCGTTTTCTTTGTGTAAACGCATAATCCTACATCTATTTGAACACCAGTGAGGTTTTGATGATGGATAACATAATGAGCCAGCTGTTTACGCTGCCAAACCTTATTCTTTGCATAGTGATTTGGATTTTGGTCTGGGTTGAACGCAGGGTTGTAGAACAGCTATGGAAAGGCGCAACTAAAAACAAACTTTGGTATGGTTTAGCTCTTCCACTATCACCGATTGCTGTAGGCGCGGCAATCGGCGCAGCAGTTTCTGAATATCCATATCCAGACATGTTTAAAACATTCTGGGCTCGTATATTCTTTGTCAGCGTTTGTGGCCTAGTTAGCGCGCACGCATACAAGATACTGAAGAAATTTGTACAAAAGGAAAGCGGAGACACCGGAGATGAGCCGGACGATCCGGCGGATTTGCTAGACGACAAAGACGACAAGTAAAAAAGAGTCGGAACATAAATGACAGTCTATCCGTACGAATTTGATGACGATCAGACACTGATACGCATCGACGACAACATCACAGAGCTGGGTGGTCAGGCGATCAATCAGCTCCGTGATGCTGTATTTGCCATTCAGCGAGTTTTGGGACTTAACCCAGAGGGCGCTTCTGGTTCTTTGGCCGACCGTATTGCGCGCTCTCTAGATGCCGATGGTGATGTCAAGGCAAGTGCCCTGACAAGCGTAGGCTTGGCTACGCTGCCAATAGTAGATAACCAAGTTGCCAATACAGCCGGCATCAAAGAAATAAAGCTGGCTCTTGATCACTCTACATCTGATCTTTACACCCTTATTCTTGCTAACAAAGCTCTGCTTGACTCTCTATCTGGGTTCACTGCAACGCTTGGTGCCAATCTGACTGTGCATATAGGTGGAGGATCGATTCTGCTTGATGGTTCGCCAGCTCGTCACGTTGCTAGCCATATCGACATTAACAATGTTCCGTCCGACTCTCGCGATGTAACATTTACCTGGTCAGGTCTCAGAGATAAAGACGGGGTTCTGCGCACGGCCTCAAATGTGGCCGAGGCCCTGCTGCAAATCAATGACGATCTAACTGGACATGAAAATACTACGGCTGATGCCCACCCTGCCACAGCCATCACCGTAGATACAACAAACTTCACCGAAATTCCTGTTGAAGCTGATACTGTTCAAAAAGCGCTTGATGCCATTGATAACTCGGATCGCTTGCAAATTGGAGAACATCGCTCCACTATGCATTACAACGGAATCCCAAGAGCGGCTAGAACAGAACAAATTGGGCTTGATGGGTATAGCGATAACATTGTACCAGCGACACCAATTAGGGCTTTCCTGGTCAATCCGCCAGCCAGTGCCCCGGTTGACAGCAACAGCCAGGGTGACGATGTCATTCAATTTTTACCAACGAGCGACGCTGATTTTAAGTTTGACGAGAAGTTCACTCAGGTAAAGGTTGGTGACATTGTTACCATCAATTATGGTAATGGTATAGAGGCTCAATTCCCTGTTGAGTCAATACGGTTCTCTCCAGCGGTTGAATGGTTTGTACGCATTAACGGCGTAAATCTATTCAACACAGATGGATATACAGCATACGCACGAATCGATCGGCCAGCATTTAACACTAACACGTATGGTGTTTTGGCTGTAGCTGCCGCTAACAACGACATTGACGCAACGCTGTTGGGCAGTGTTGTTGTTGGTCATCCGCGCGGAGCGACAGCTCTTGGAATAGATTTCGATCCGAACCAGCTTAGCAGCGCGCATTACAAGCTATATTTGCAACTTTATCCATCAGGCGACCCAACTGAAAAGATAATCAACCTTCCGGCTATTGATGTTACAGGTGATGCTGGAGCTTCGCCAGGCCAGTATACTTTGTCTAGAGTCGTTGCATCAACGAATGACGCCTTCAGGGCTGCTGGATACAACTACAGATTTATAGCCTTTGAGCATGAAGGTAATTTTGGAATCATGCTTGCAGATCCGATAGGAAAGGCATCTTTCTCTATCACCAATGGCATAGTATCTGGCTCTTCTTTGGCTGAGAGCACGTATACATTCAACGTAGTAGGAGATGCAACAGATGGAGAGGATGCCCTAGGATTTGGAGCAGCAAAAGCCGCCCTTGCTAGCCCAACATACAATTCATCATTTTCATCGGCCGAGGCGGCAACGAATTTACCTACGCGCATTATTACGCCGTTGCGCCATAGAAACTTTGCGGTCAATGGTGTCAGGCAAGATGTATTTGCACCAACTTTCAAGGCCAATTCTGAGGGTTATTGGCCAGCCACCATAACAGCAAGAACTCCAATAGGTACGACAACTGTTGAGGTCTCATACACAGTTGATATGGACTTGTGTGAGGCGGGACTGAAGCCAGGCAAGACAATTGTTGTTCAACCAACCGTGGGCTTCACTGATGCCAGCTATACCAATACAGATTACGGTCGATTCATCATCAAGAGTGTTGCTTTCACTGCTCCTTGTGATACGACGCCAGCGACAACTGTAATCACCGTGGTCAATGGCCTACATGCGACGGGCTCCCCAACTGGAGCTTCTTCAGAAGCTGGGCTTGCTGTCAAGTTGTTCTTTGGAGCCGACTCGGTTGGATTCAATGCAGTAAATATGATTGATGCCGCGCCAACTGGCACGACATACAACAGGTTCCACGAAATCTATATTGCAGATGGCGGAAACACATTTAGCCATGAGCGTGCCCGCATGCCAAAGCAGGCGTCGTCTGCCACATTGCTTGGCACCTCTACAAACTGGACGGTTCGTGATGTATCCTCAAAGCTACGTGGGTGGAGAGATGATTCGTCGTCAGCTTTGAATAAGTACATACGATTCTATGTACTAAGCTACAACTCTACGACCGGCGAGTATGACGGCTATATCGGCAAACGCGTAGTTGGTGGACCCGGTGTAACTAAATACGGCGCTGTAACTCGTGCTCGTAAGAATCTGCCTGCCAGGTTCTATGATGAAACAAACATCGACTATATTGAGCTTGAGTTTTTTGACACAAGCGCCAGTACTGGCATCGACGTAATGCCATCTAACTCTCCCAGGTATGTGGATATTGAACTATTCCAGACACTACGCGAAGACGAGGAATTCTTCTACATTGCGTCGGTAGAGGTTGATGACAAGTACATTGATACGGTTACTGATCGCAGACAGTTTGGAAACGTAAATGAGAAGAACCTATCAACATCAGCAATACAATTCATAGAATCTGGCGATAGATATCTGCATGCAAATGGTGTGATTCGCGGGTTTGACTATGTTGGAGTAGACCCGAGCAATGACAATCGCTTGCAATTCGAGGGTGGATTGGCGCTTGTGAATGGCCACATTAGCACTGTCAACGCAGGCTCGGTTGCAATTCCACAGATTATTCCAGATGGAACAACTGTACCACAGAGCTTGCAATGGGCTGTTTGCGTTAATGATAAGAATGAATTTGTTGCTTTCTTGTTGACAGCAACAAAAGAACAATTCTTTGCTCAAACGCCAGGCGGCGGAACGAACTACTACGTTCCGTCTACAACGTTTGTGGATTTGGTTGCAAATCGCAAAGATTTGGTGCCCATTTATGTTGCCGATATTACAATCGCGTCATTTACCGTTAATACGATGTCAGATGCTCGTCGCTTTGCCGCAAACGAGACGGACAATATTCCTTTGACCTGGATACCGGCCATAGCTAACGGCGATGGTGCAACCAAGTTAATTGGTCATTTCAATTCGTTTGATGCTGTTAAAACGTGGATCAATAACTATGGAAGCGCCAACAATACAGTTAAGGTTAGGGGGACTTTTACGGTTAGCTCATCTATCGACATGAGCGGACTGACGCAGCCGGTAACGTTCGAAGGTGAAAATGCAACATTCAACGTTACTGCCGCCAAAGGAATTTTGCTTGGTTCAAATATAACCATTCGCGGGATTACGTTTAATTATAACCCTACTGGGCTGTCTTATACTGCCGGCGATGTAGTGAACGTAGGAAATGCGTGTCTATACACTGGTTCTGGTATATCAAATGTAATCATAGAAAAGTGTTTATTTGACACGGCCAACACAGCCCAAATCCCTCCGTTTATCAACTTCCACGCTACATCTCAACTAACGTGGAGCAATATCACAATTAGAGAAAACAGATTTACAACAGACGCGGCACTTACAATTTCTCAAGCCGCAATTGCTATAACGAATAACGTAACGACTGGTACGCTGCCAACGATTGCTCACAATTTGAAAATTGAAGATAATACATGCCAGTCAAACCACGGCATTTATGTAACCTCGACAATTTCTGCCGGACAGGGATTGGCGGTAACTAACGGAAGGGTGTTTAGGAATAATTGTGGAAGCATTGGCGCAATAGTTAGCGGCGTTGACGGATTGGTTGATTATGTAAGATTTGATCTAGACATATCAGAAAACTCTTGTAGTTTTATTGCAACGCTCGATCTTGAGGGAGACTTTATTTCTGGCTTCTTCTACACATATTCAACAGGATACGTAAGCGTTACGAACAATAAATGCAACTGGATCTGGATGGCTTGCGTTCTAGATTCGGCATCTGGAGAACATGGCGCAACGCTGATTTTAGACAATAAGCTGACAAGCAACGATGTTACATTTATCAACACAAATCACAATACTGGAACATCAAGCAATGCGATCGTGGTTCATGGCGGACTAACATTCACGGCTGGTGTTGCTACAATTTCTAAAAACACAGTGGCTGTCGGCAAGGTAAACGGAACGTCGTATACGTACTCCGCAACGGGAATATCTCTATCTAATTGCAGGGCAATCGTAACGGATAATTCGATAACAGGGGCAAGTGGTGCGTCATGTAATATATTGTTCATCACCTCTGTAGGATCAGCAACAATTACAGGCAACCAACTTAACAGATCTGGAAACACCGTAAATTCTTACATCAACGGCTCTGGCGCGACCGGATTTGGATTGGTTGTTGACAACATCCTTGATGACTACACGGTTGACGGTGCAAGCACCAGCGTGATTATCAACACCCCTACAGATTGGGTTGTAGAAAGAAACATAAATCAAACCAGAACAATTTCAATAAGGCCGCACGATGCTGGCGTGTTTTTGTATCGTGATGGCTCAAATAATCAAGGTTTTACAACTTCTCAAAATGCCAACATATTGTTTGTCAGGTTCAACGACTGGGACAACAATACATCTCCGGCAGGATCTGTAGGAGCTTTGCAGGTTCGCGTTGATACTGGTTTGGCAGGTAGGTTCGATTACCGCGTCTCACTATATGAGCTTCTTCCACGCGATGTAAAAGTTGTTAGCGTATCAACAACGTATGAAGGATTTAGTACAACGTTTTGGGGTGCATCAAGCAATGTTCGATTGCGTCTTATGCAGAAAACAGTAAGCGGCACAACTTCTGACACAACAACTCTTGGAACAGATGCGCAGGTTGACTTGAACGCATCGTCAAATGGTTCGCTTACAGTAACAGCAACAACGCCTACTGTAATATCGAATAGGGTTTATGTTGTTTTAGGAACAAATACCGCTATCACAGCGTCTGGTGCTGCAAGAGACCTTGGTATCTCGGCGTTTACCGTGACTTACCGCTGGTGATTAGAGGTAGCAACACCAGAACAAACCATTCTTCGCTCCAATACTCGGGCCTCCAGGCACGCAAGAGGAAAAGGTGTGGCTTGGTGTACTTTTTGGCGCGCTCGACTGTTCAGTTCCATAAGGACAGGCAACGTAGAATGCTCCAGCGTTGCATCCGGCCCCAGAAACGAACTGCTGTTCTTCGATACATCCGCCGTTGCAAATGTTGGCAACTCCGGTGTTCGGCTTTTGCACATCCTGTGAAGTCATTGGGGCGTTGTCACCTGGCCCCAGTTGCTTCGGCGAATTCCCGCCGCACGAGAAAAACGGATCGCAGCCGCCGCAATCGACGACATTTCCGCAGCCATCATTGATGACTCCACAAGCGAGTCCGGTCTTCCCAGTCTTGTCGAACGAATAGGTGTCGCACGTCTTCGGAACGCACGTACCTCCGGTTCCGCCTCCCGAAGGAGTTCCGGCCACTCCACCGCTACCTGCGACTCCGCCGGTTCCGCCGGTAGTGCTACCACCGCTTCCGGCCACACCTCCAGTAGACGATCCTGCTTCACCTCCGGTATTCGATCCCGCTTGTCCAGCGGCACCACCAGTAGAAGGTGTGGCGGCTTCGTTCGTGCTGCTGGAAGAACATCCAACGATGCCAAGTGCGAGGAAGAGTCCAATATATTTCATTTGATCGTCTCCTTTTGGTTGGTTCCATTTTTGAGTTTAGCACTTAAATCGCCGATGTCAAGAGCACAGAAAATGAGTCGCTGGGAATATTGCAGCAAGATCAATAGATATGGGCGATCTTTCTGCAATTGGAACCGGTGGACTCTATCGATCCGATTTATACGGTCTCTTCGATATTGTCCAGAACACACAAGTCTCCTTTCCCAAGGAGCTTCTCATCGGCATCCTTCGGGATTTCTTCTCTCAGGACAGCTACTACCATTACGTAAGAGATCCTTGGGGCTTTCCGTATACGCCAGATCATACCGATCTGCCTCCGGATGCCGGCCTACAAGATGATACGACAACTCGCCTCTATATAGGCGAGGCGTATCGGTTTGACGTCATCTATTACCCGGCCATTGTTGTTCGGGCTGGTAGCACAACTTACGTCCCCATCTCGATGAACCGCGAGAAGGAGACGGTACTCAACAAGGCTACGGTAGTAGTTGACGGATACGGCAACGAAACCGTTTTTGTAGAGCCAACTCATTTCATTCTTGCTGGAGCGTGGGAGGGAACGCTTCAAATAGATGTGATGACGAGAAGCATCCGTGCGCGAGATGATCTTGTGGAGTTGGTAAGCCTGGCATGTACGGACGTCCGTTTTGAAGAGCTTCTGCGCGCCGGAGTGCTCGTAAAACGAGTATCTGCGGGCACTCCATCTGAAGCAGAAGATCGCAACGACAAGCTGTACAAGCAATCAATCAATCTTGATATCCGTAGCGAATGGCGGCGTCAAATACCAATATCGAATTTGGTAGATGCTATCAATATCTGCGTGGAATTCGGTAATGTGCAGACTACGCCAATTGTTACGGCCCCAAATCTGGAAATAGTAACAACCATAGATCTAGTTAGCCAAATACAGGGCCTATGAGCCCGAACCCGCTGGAATATCCTACATATTATCAGTCTCAATCCATGCATGATCTTGCATTCAAGCAGGCATGGATTCGCAAGCTGTGCCCATAAGCTATGCCGGCGAAATCGTTTTCTCATAGGCTAGGCGTAACAAGACATACATTTGAGGATTCTTAAATGGCAAATATCCCAGGCGCAGGCAATGGTATTCCGGGCGTTTATACCAAAGTAGAAACAGTAAGTAGGGGTGTGAGCGTCCCTAGCGGCACGAGACTCGCTGTACTTATGGGCGAAGGTGCACGCGAAGAGGTGATCATCTCGGATGCTGTTGGTGGTGGAAACGACGGTATTGGAACAAATTGTAGTACGACAGGAACTAAGGACGGCCGACATTTTGCGCTGAGCCTGGCTCCAGTAATTTCGAATAGAACCAGGCTCTTCAAAAATGGAGTTGAGCTTACTGTTCTTGAAGATACTATCGATGCTAATACGTTCGACAATCGTTATGACGCACGCATCGACATCACCACTGGATGTATCGAGTTACAAGCGGCGCGATTAGTTGATCAGGGCGGGCTGGATTATAGAGCTAGCGGTTCGAATGTGGGTAACGGAACGATTACGGGCCTAACGCTCGAAGATGTAAACGCTCCTACTGAGACGTGGACTGTTCGATGCTCTAGCGTACGCAGAGATGGCTACGGCAACCCGATTGATGGTTATGCAATCTTCACTGTCCGTGGCAGTGTTAGTGGCCAGATCCTTGATGGATATGGAAACGTGATTACGTGGCAATCGAATGGTACGACGACCTCAAATGGTATTTTGAGCTTTGCAATCACTGAAGGGCTGATTGCTTTCCGTGAAGGAGATAGCTTTGCAATACAGGTTCAGGGTGGTGCACTGATTGCTGGCGATGCGCTGTCTGCAATCTACATCCATACGCTTGATGTCAACGATCCAGAGTTCTTTACGGACATGAATTCGTTGACAACAAAACATGGCACTCCGAGCACGACCAATAGGCTTTCTCTTGGCGCTCAAATGGCTTTTGCCAACGGTACGCCAGGCGTTTGGACAATCCAAACAATGCCGGCTGTACCGCGCAGAATTTCATATGTGTTAGTTGAATCAGCGACAGGCAATGCAAATATTGATGATCTTATGTTTGCGCTGCCTTTGGGCGTGGTTCCAGATGCAAACTCTAATATCAATTTCTTCGTAACAGACGCGGTAACAGGCGTAGAATCGCAGATAATCCCAAACAAAGTAAACTTCTACGATGCAACGATTACATCCAGCCCATCTACGTTTATCTTTGGCGCTAGTTACGTTTATTCCTACACAGTTGTTCTTGAAAGCGCCGTAGAGAAATCTGGCACAAACGGTGTAATAGTTTCTACTGGGCCGACAACAGGTACTCTGGAAAGCGCAACAGTTACGTTCGGCCAGGACGATGTGTCGGCAACACGCAGCGCATATATTTTTGATGCAACGAATCCAACCAACAACGGTACGTTTACAATTACTGGTGTCAGTGGCGGCAAGCTGCTTCTCAGCAATCCATCTGGTTTTGTGAACGAGACATCGATTCACTTCCAGGTTTTGGATTCCAGTGCGCAGAGTGCACGCGTTCTGCTAACAGATGATTTGGCGTTGACGGCTGGTTCCTCGTTGCGAGCTACAATTGTGGATACCAAGGATGCTGACTTCTACGATGCCGGCTGGGTTAGCGCGTACGAAGTTGCAGAGAAAATTGATATTGATATGGTTGTTCCATTACCATCTCAAACTATCAGTGCAATCTTTGCCAACGGCAAGTCACACGTTGAAACTCAGAGCAATATCAAAAACAAACACGAGCGCATTTTGATGATTGGCGCAATTCAAGGGCTGACACCAGATAACGTTATTGGGACTACTGATGCGGCTGTTGAAGATATTGGCATTCTAGAAGGAATACAAGGTGACGATATTTCTGAAATTCTAGCTGGCAATCTTGAAGACCTTGCCAATTATGGAGTGCAGAATGCGTATGGCGATAGTTTCCGCGTAGTGTACTTCTACCCAGATGCTGTGGTTGTTCAGATTGGGGCCGATCGTCAACTGATTGATGGTTTCTTCATGGCGGCATCTGCGGCAGGCTACTTCTCTGGACAGTCGCAGATCAATGAGCCACTGACAAACAAGACATTGGGCGGTTTCACGATTTTGCGCGATAAGCTGTTCGCGCCAATTGTTCTAGAAAACATCACAGCTGTCGGCATTACGGTGCTTCAGCCTGTAACTGGTGGCGGAAGAGTAATCTGGGGCAAGACCACTACTAATAGCGGGTTTGCTGAAGAAGAAGAAATTAGCATCGTATTCATTCGTGACCGCATTGCTAAGTCCATGCGCACGGCGTTTGCTGGCTTTGTTGGAACGGCAGAAACGCCAACATTCCAGGCAACGTTGTTTGCTCGTGCAATTGGTATGATGCAGGCATTCATTACGCAACGTTTGATAACAGACTTTGCAGACTTGACGGTGCAACGCGATAGTGTCGAGCCTCGTCAATGGAATATAGCGGTATCAGTCCAGCCAGTATATCCAGTTAACTGGATCTACATCCGCGTCAACATCGGGCTACTGTGATTAGGTGATAAATGGTTGATCTCAACACAGGTTCTATTATCCAGGGCGACTCAGGCGAGAACAAAACAGTTACGTCTGTTAGCACAAACATCATCATAAAAGTCGGCAACAATGCTGTTGGCGCGATTAAATCGTTGTCTGTCAACGAGGCGCGCAGAGTGACGATGATTGATGAAGTTGGCACAGATGGCCACGTTGATAGCGTTCCATCCCAGTCCACAAATATTACCGGAAGCTGTTCGCGAACGAGGTTCAATAACCTGCGTATCGCCGCAGCTTTTGGCAGAGACTTCATTCACGTACACGCACAGCGTATTCCGTTTGACATAGACATCATTGACACATTTGCTGGAATTGATGCCGGAACACATATCATCACTACAATAAAGAACGTATGGATTACGAAGATTGCAGTTACGTATCGATCCGATGACTTCGTTATTGTTGATGATATGGATTGGGAAGCTGAGGCCATCTACTCAACGCTTGGTGCAACAAATAACGTTGTCCCAGGCCCGGCTGGCACACGCAACCTAACGCCAATCCAGCTGAATGACTTTGAGCGCGCAGCAGACCGCGGTCTACGTCGTGGTGCTTTGGACGGATTCGGACTACTTCAAGAGCTGAGCACCGTCTGATAATCCTAAGAACAATTAGATATATACTGCATGTGCGTAAAACCACATTAGATTAAGGAGACGCACATGGGTAAGATCGAAAGTTCATTGGGCGAGCGCACCTTTCAGTCTACGGGTATGAAGACGTACACCGTAGATGATGCTAGCGGTGTAGATGACCCAGATTTTTTTCAGCCCGCACCACGCAAAATGACGGCCGAAGAGGTTATGGCTTTGCGTGAAGAGCGTATGGCCGGAGGTAATGGCGGCGGTGGTGGCCGTCCAGATCCGAACGTCAAACGACGAATAGAGATGTTGGTTGGTATAGGCCGCCAAACACGAGATGTGATAATTGAAGATGAAAATGGCAAAGCCGTTTACTCTATTCGTACTTTGAAAAGCAAAGAGATGCGAGCTTTGATGCATCTTGCAGCAGAAATGGCTAAAGCAGAAAGCGTTGATACTTTGTACGCGATACGCGAACAAACGTTGGCGCTTTCTGTTTTTGCTATTGATGGGATAGATGTCGATATGGTGCTTGGCGTTGCTAATCGCTCGCACGAGGAACGCCTTGAAGCTCGCAAAATGTTATTCAATGAAATGAATGAGTATACGCTCAACTATCTGTATCGTATGCATGAAGACATGATGGCCGAGAACGCTAAGTTGTTTAGCATCAAAGATGCAGCGGATGCAAAGGAGGTTGCTGAGCAAATTAGAAAAAGTGGTCAGGGAGCCTGATCATCAATTTCTAAAATACATGTGCGAAACATTCCAAAAGGATGTTGATGATCCATTCCTAGAAGAAATGGATCCGATCAGGAAGCAATGGTGGTACGAAAGCTGGGTCTATTCGATAGAGAAAGATCTTGAAAAGTGGAAGGCCCTTGGAATCTTGATAGGTTCGTTCTCTAATCCTGACGCCGCAAATAAGATGATGAAGAAAGAGCGGCCCGACTTCTCGACCACTGATGAAGAGTTTGAGCGCTCATATAGCATGGTCGAAAATACATCAATGGTTGATCATTCTGAAACCGGAAACAAACGGCGTAGAAGAAGGATTATTAGGTAACAATGGTTGAAGAAACTACAGTAACAGATGCTGATATTGCAAGGCAAGAGGCTTTAAGAGAAAGTATTGCAAAAACAAACGCTGAGCGCGGCCGTACATCAGATGTTTTAGATTCGTTGCATAATGGCATTAACAAAACTGGAACAGCGGTATCTAAATTGACGCAAGATACCAAAGAGGCCGTTGCGGCGTTTCTTGGTTTGAAAGTATCTGTAGATCCGTTGTCCAAACTTGTTCCGTCTTTTGATAGTCTGTCAACTTTTATCGCGAAAAATAGCGCCGAGATAGAGAGGTTTGGAAACACAGCCACCCGTGCTTTGCTGGTTGTTGGCAATCTTATTCCAAGAGACGCTGCGTTGTTCGGAAGCCTTGGCGATGCCGGTTCAAAGGCTGGTGTAAGCATAGCAGAGAGTTTTAAGAAGCTATCGCCTGTTTTAGATACTCTGTTGCCAAGTTTTTTGTTTACAGGGTTCCAAAGGCTAGCCGAAAGCGCAGATGACATACAGAATCTAGAACTAGCTTTGTATAATGCTGCTGCGTCGTCCGGGCAATTACCAGGCAATCTGGCGGATGCTGAGCTGGCTGTTTCTACGCTTGGAGAAAAAGTTTCAATCTTCAATCTAAGCCTTTATGAAACAGCAAAGGCGAATTTTACTAGTATCGAGGCGGTAGCAAAATTCAGAGCCGGAATCATGGCTATTCCTGGTGCTTTGGAGGCAACGGTTAGATCGCAGACTGAGCTTGGCGCAACAATAGATGTAACGACGGCAGCGATGAAAATAGCAAGCGCATGGGGCCGTGATAACGCCGAAGTTGCTCAGCTCATGACAAATGCGTATCGCGACTTCGGAGCCTCCGCCGATGCATCGGTAACATTATTGGCACGAATGGGAGAGGTGGCAAACGAGCTGCATTTGCCATTTGACTTAATGTCTTCAACCGTTATGCGAACTGGTGAGTCGTTTAAGATGTTTGGAGATCAGTCTCAAGCAGCTCTAAATGTGATGCAGGCTTTTGGGCCATCTCTTGAAAGAGGAGGCTTAGGACCAAAAGCCGTTACAGAACTTGTTGGGCGCATGAGTGAAGGCATCAAGAATATGGACGTAGCTCATAAAGCATTCATTTCTGGTGCGGCAGGCGGCCCAGGAGGTTTGTTTGGTGCGTTTCAAATTGATAATTTGTTGCGTCAAAACAAAATGGACGAAGTTCTTAGAATGACAGTTCAAGGTATGCAGAGGCAACTTGGTGGCCCGGTAATAACTCTTGAACAAGTAATGAAACAACCAGCTTTGGCCGGAGAATTCCAGAAGCAAATATCGTATTTGAAAGATGTGGCTGGTCTTGCTTCAACCGATCAAGAGGCCGAAAGAATTCTTGACGCACTGCAATCTGGATCAGCTGACAAGCTGAAAGATATTGGTGAGCGTAGGATGCAGACTCCGACAGAAGCACTGGACAAGTCATTACAGCGCGGAAATTCTTTGCAAGAACATGTTGCTAAAAACACCGGAGTGTTGGTTCAACTAACTCGTGAGTTACAAAGGCAACAACAATTAAACGCAGAGGCGTCATTCGCAATAGCTAAAACAGTAACAGGCATCCCGTCAGATATGTTAAAAAATCAAGCACAATTAGCGATAGAGGGTGCAAAAGATTTGAGATTTGGCGTTGGAACAGTCGCGCCAGCATTAGCCGCTACAAGAGCAGAAACCGAGAAAGAACAAGGGCTCAGAACTGGAATTGAGTCTATGTCTGATAGCGCTAAAACTCTCGCCGAAAATATGCGCCAAACTCCAATCGGACAGTTTTTTAGCGAGAAGATTGGCGCAGGCATTGAAAAAGCGCCCGAAAAAGAGCTTGCAGAAAAAGCTGAAATGCTTGGTGTAAAGCAGGGCAGAGAAATGGAAGCTTTTACCGCAATGTCGTTGGCTGAGAAGAGGGAATACTTGAAAGGGCTAGCTGGCGCGCCTGGCTTGCCCGGAGAAACGCTGTCTCCAGTTGCGGGCCGTACAGCAACTCTTCCGTTGCCTGGCCGAGCATTGGCTGCACCTCCAGAGGTTTTAGCTCCTGGAATGGCGCGCGGCATGGGTCGTCCTGGAATGCATCCTGGCGCTGCCACTCCTGGAGAAGTAATTAGAGTAGAAGTTGTTCTTAGAGACGAGCATTTTAGGCAAATTGCAACCGGCACAACTGAAACGGTGCTTAAGCGAGTGTATGCCGGTGCGTATTCTGGAAAGCCCACCCAATAAAATAGCATATATGCGTCATGCCTAAACCTCCAATACAACCAAGTTCTGATGAGGTTATTAACTCACTATTGTCCAGACAGTCTGGCGGGCAGTCATTGTATGGAACGGATAGAGTGCGTGGAGGGGTTCATACACGCAATTTAGTGCAGTGGTTTGTGCCAGAAAAAGGGGTTGTTGAGATGTATGTCAACCCACAGCAGATTTCGTATCAGTACAAGAAGCAAATTACAAATCAGCGCACAAAAGGCGGATATGTGTTGCAGTACTGGGGCGAAGAACTAACTACATTAAACATACAGGGAACAACAGGTAGCGCCGGCATTGAAGGAATCAACGTCCTGATGGACGTGTATCGCAACGAACAAGTTCAGTTTGATCCATATGCCCTAGCATTGGCGGCAGACCGCGATCGTGAAAACGAAGAGTTTTCTTTTCTCGGCGATTTTCCTTCACCTGGTCTTGGCCAGACGCTGACAAATATTGGAGAATCGATTGGTGAGAGTTTCACAAGTCTAGTTTCTAATGCGGTCGAAACTGGTAGCCCAAAAACAACGCGCCCTTCGCCAACATTGGCTTCTTTAGCTTTTACTGTTGAAATGTATTATTCCGATTGGTCTTTCAGAGGATACTTTACAGACTTTCGCATTGGTGAAAGAGCTGATCGTCTGGGATTGTTTGATTATAGTATGACATTTATGGTTACCCAGCAGCGCGGAATTCGTAGAAACTTCTTTGGTTGGCACCGCACACCAGACGGCCCGAGCAATACTGACCCAATTGGTGGTCGTCCATATAGCTACAATACTTTGCTCGCAGAATATGCCGCCCCAACGCAGCGTCCGAATGAGGAAGGAGGAGTGTCTCTGGTTGATATACTACAAAAGGGAACCTCTCTGGTAACTTCTTCTGTAGGCTCCGCGTTCAGCTCGATATTCTAACAAGGAAGTAAGATGAGCTTTTTGTCAACGCTCGGAAAAGTCATAAATGAACAATTTGGATTCGGTGAAAATAGCGTAACGAATATTGACACTGGTAGCGGTCGTGTACCTGATTTCGGTCTGCTTGGTGATTTCGCCAACAAAATAGACCAAAGAGCTTGGCGAACATATATTGAAGATGGATTTGTTCGCAATGTGCGTCCAAGAATTCGTGAAGCAATTTTTCAGCAGCCAGACATCTGTGTGCTTGTAAAAAAACGAATGTTCTCATCTTTATCTGAGAACTATCGTCCAGACTTATCAAACGATGAAGAGCGTTTGTTTTTGCTAGCCTCAAAGAGGCTTTTCCAGAACAAATGTAGAGCAATTGCTGCTTATGAGCTTCTTTCCAAGATTGAAAATATAGCTGCTGATGCAGGTTATGTTAACTCATACACAATGCCTTTGATTTTTGACGGCATTTCTATTCTTGACGATGCTGGGATAGATATCATTGATGACAAGACCCGCACTGTATTGCAAACCATAAAGCGCGTCCATGCTTTCTCTGAGCCAAATTCACAGACAACGTGGTTGATTGATCAGCAGTTGCCTTATGCAACTGCGCTTGGTGAGGGTACCGGAGTTATCGAACTAGCATTGGTTGCAAGTGTTAGCACAAGGGCCGGTGTTGACTTTGGATCTGGTAGTGCCTCTCTTACGATTGAAGATCCATATAAGCTTTTGGTCGTTACTTCAGATGAAATAGATACAGCAATCAAAGATTCAGTCAGCTTTGGACACGGTAGCTTCGGAACCTTCGTACATGTTGAAACGCAAAACCTTATTGAGCAACAGAAGCAACAACTAAATCTGGCGCGAGCACGGCGTGGCGCGGCGAGAATCAGATTTATCATTACGCCGGAAAGCCTTATTAGTAAGCGTGTGCGTGCTATGCTTGAGTCTGGATTTCTTGGCGGTCCCAATGTCATTGGAAGCGAGAACGCTAGGCCCACTCCAGAGATAAATTTCACATACAATCCCGGCTTTGTAGGGATTGGTGGATCTGTAGATCTAGATCCAATCGCAACCCAGGGGAAACAGGGATTAAACAGCTCAGAAGCATCTTTGTTCAAAGAGATTATCAAGAACACATTTCTTTTGCTTGGGTTTGAGAACACGACAAAACAAGACCGTATTACGTTTAACAAAGCTCGAAACTATGTTAGAAGGAAGATGCGCCTTCATTTTTCTGGTATGCCCATTATCCAGCCAATGGATATCGTTAATGTGTTTATGACATCAAAAACCAGAATAGATGATACGCTGATACATGGTTTTGATAGTGCGAACACAAGCAAGGGCTTCACGTTTGCCAATAAATTGGACAGTCTGGTTCGTAATATCAACACAAACTTCGGCGATTTGACAGGCTTCTTTAAGGGAACACAGAATTCATTAGATGAAGTAGAAAAGGCCGCAATAGTTGGCGCTGAGTTTCCGACATGGTTGTGGCGTCTTTATCGTAACGACTTCACTCGCCAAGGAGCTGGAACATGCGTGTTCGTTGGGCTTGTGAAAGGCGCGCACCACTCGTACTCGTCCGGCAATGGCAAAAATATGCTCAACGTAGATTGTGAAGACAATGCCGGTTATTTTAACAAGAGCCAGATCAACATCAGGCCGGCGCTTGATGTGTTCAACCAGTCATTGTACGATCCTCTTACACCATTTGATGTTAGTTTTGATGCGTCAACCGGTACGCCATTGACCGATGCAACTGGCTTCCCAGAGCTTTTGCCTGAGAATAAGCAGATTTTGCATTCCGCCGCAGCTAAATTCAGCAATGGCCTTCTTCGCGGAGAAAAGGTTGATGAATTTTTGTACCGAACAAAAGACGGCGAACTAACTAGAACTGGTTTTATTGGGTATCGTCAAGTATTATCAGATCCAAATGGATTTGTCTATCGATGGAAAGAAGGAATCGGGTCTCTGACGAAGACAGAGCGCTCGGTTGCAGAAACATCTATTACGCAGGAATCGTCCCCGCTGTTGACTGCCAACCCATTCGCTGGGCAGGATGTAATGAACGTCTTGTCTCTATTGGTTACTGGTCAGCCGTATAACTACAATACCTTCGTACAAGCTGCTTTGGCCAATGGAAATTCTTTAGTCTCACATGATCCGACGCAAAACAAGCAGCCGGCCACAACATACATAGAGTTTTTGACAAACCAACTTGTTAAGCGAAACGTTATCTGGGGAAACTTTGTACCATTCAAGAAACTTGTTCTCAATGAACAAGCTGATCAATTTATACGATCCGGACAAGCAAGTTTCATAACGTACAACCAAACACTGAATTCGTTGTTGCAGCAGCGCGCATCTTTGCAAGACGAATTGTCTACACGTGAACGAGGGTTTATGGCTAATCCGCAGATGATTAGCAGAGACTCTAAAGGGCAATACAATACAGCACCAGAAAACGCAGGCGTCATAAACAATGACTTGAAATCAAAGATCGCCTCTCTTGATGCGGAGATCAATAGTGCCAAGGTCGCTTTTCAAAACGCATCTACACAGCTGGCGGGCCAAAATCTAGACAACAAGATTCTGATTATTGGCGACGACATATCTTTGGCACCAGGAACAACTGATGCCGGATCGTCAGCAACTGAGGAACAGAGAAACACAGATCGTGAAGAGCTTCGTAGAAATATGAACATACTGACTCAGCGACGTTTGTGGAAGGTCAAATCAAACGATGATCCGAACCTATTTATCGTTGATGATCAGTACGACAAAAACTATGACATTCAGGCTTTCGAGAGAAAGCTTGGCGGCCAGTTGAATCTGTTTAGCAGCGAATACATTAGCGTTGACTCCAGAATCAAAGAGATCGCTGAGCTTCTTGGTCTTGAGGTGTTTGCTGATACGCAGGGACACATCCAGATTAGGCCGCCGCAATATAACCGAATGCCAAGTAGCGTCTTCTATAGGATGTTCCGCGATAAGGCGAATACTGGAATCCAAGTATTCCCGCAGTTTTTGGAAAGCCTGTTCTTCAACCAGGTTCAGGGCATGATCAATCGTATCGAGATTATAGAAGACGAAATACGTATCTTGTCCCTTATACTTGGGGTAGTTCCAGACATAGCTTGGAACCCGGATGATGCGATAGTCAAGTTTCTGCGTGGAAGCTCTTTTGCTGGCAACGTGGCTTTTGATAAAACACAATTCAAATTCTTGTCAGATTACAATACCGGTCGGATCAACAGCTTTGTACAGTTGTCCACACAAGCACGGCCGGATATCAATTCAGATCTGGCCACAAGAGTTCTTGTACCAATTTCTGAGCAGGCCAATCAAGCCGCGCAAGCCCAAAGAATATTTGATGCCGTTTCAAGAACAGATATTCAGAAACGAATAAACTACGCCGCTTCTACCGCAGCATACACGGAAACAAGAATCGCCAAGATAGCAAACAGATTAGCGCGAGAAAAGGGCGTGACACCACCGGATCGCAGAAGTTTGTTTGCTGATGATCGGCTGACACGCGGAAAGGTAAATGACTTTTCAGCACTAGATGTATTACACATTACAAACCAGATTGCTCAATCTATTGCTGAACGCCAGAAAATTCTTCCTCAACTTGCTAGCACGCTGAAAAACCTAGCGGACGGAGTGCAGCTAAATGAATCTAATAAAGGGGCTACTTCTGCGCTATTCCCGATGCTCAACCGAAGCCAGCCTGGTGGAATACCACAAATTCTTCAACACATGATTGAGCCAGAAGATTTGGATGATCTTGGACCAGGCGCAGGAGCTAGGTTTGTAATACAGGATTCCAAAATTCTTGAGTTGAAAATCGAAGAAACAGCTCCGCCATACACGCTGGTACAGGTAAATGGTTTGTTCGGGCAAGGTTTCGTAGATGCCCCACCTAATTTGAGGTTAACCAATGACGGAGGCAATGCAATTACTAGTGCGTTTGCCGTGGATTACGATATGTGGCGCAGATATGGTTTTAGAACATCTCGCGCCGTTCCTGCCCCGTACTTCTCCGATCCAGACACTCAATGTGCGCCTTATGCCGTGTTTCTGTTAAATCTGGCGAGAAAGAACATTCTGCAAGGAAGCATAACAGTAATTGGTAACGAATTCTACCAACCAGGAGATGTGGTTTATATTGAAGACAGGGATTTGCTTTTCTATGTCACAGATGTTGCGCATAGCTTCAGCTACAGTGGTAGTTTTACAACAAGCCTTACTCTAAAATACGGACACCCACCTGGAGAGTATATTCCAACGATTTTGGATATAGTTGGCGCTCAGCTGTACAACACACGCAATTTCTCACAGTCATTCAGAAGCAATAGGTTTGATAACCCAAGCGATGGAACGCCAGTCGGCACCATTACTTTCCCAAATATGTCAGCTGGATTCTTCTCCTCTCCAGATTCTGTACATGATCAATTGCTGTGGGGATCTGTTGGCGAAGCAAATAGAAAGACATTGAACAATTTGCTTGTGGCTACTACAGGCACATTAAGCCAGGTGAATTTCCGTCGCGTAAAACCAACTCTAGAACTGAGAGTATTCTGGAGTTCCGAATTGGCTTCTGAACCAGATAGCGCACTTATGGATGCAGCAAGCCAGGTGCGTGATTGGATGATTAATCCACAAGAATTTGACAAAGGAAGTGGAGATAAAACAATACCGATAAGCGTAGTATATCAACAGCCATCCCAAAATGACAACATAAAGATAGTTCCAATAGATGTAACGGCAGATGGCGCAGCATCTCCTTCAAAATTAGCTTGGCATTCGGCACGAATGTTTACAGATTCAAGCTTTCTTACTGATACTGATATCGACACTGAAAAAATCAATAACGCAGCAATGGCGCTGGATGATGTGTTATACAAACACATAATAGATGCCGTTATGGTATATGATACTGTACAAGTAACTACAGAGGTAACTCCATCCACAGCTGGTCAGCTAAACCAATCTGCACAGGAAACAATAGCGGCGGTAAATGACGCTCTGACAAAGAGAAGTGAAACGTAATGTTAAAAACACCTGGCCCCTATATAGGACTTATCCGAGAGGGTACGATCAAGAAGCTCGATACTCGTACGGGACAGGTGCGTGTTGCGGTTGATTTGGCAAAAGCTGATAGTTCTGCTCCTGTAGAGTTTCTTGTTCCGATTCCTGCTAGTTGGACGGGGCCAAATGGAGAATTTAGCGGCGGCTGCCCATCGATTGGCGCAACAGTTTGGTTGGCGCAAGGCCAAGGCGGTCGCTGGGCAATCGTTAACTACTATACGCCAAACTCCACGCTGGGCAATGTTAATGTATCATCAGGCATAAGCCCATTTGACTCACAGCTATCAGCGCTTAAGCCAGGACGCTGGCTAACACAAGTAAAAAACAACATACAGCTCTACCTTGATCCTAAAGCTGGTGTCCGTGCCGGAAGTCCAACAAGCTATATTCAGTTGGACCCGATTAAAGACATCCAAAGCTCTACATTCAAACAACAACTAGAGTTTTCTGACGGACATCGTAGCATCATTGGCGTCATCAAAAGAGATCAGCGTTCAAACTCCACCCGCGACGTTGCTGGCTCGGCACTGTCTTCTCACGTTTATGATGAAACACTTGTTGCCGTTGGTCTTGATCCAATCACGGCGGCAGGAAAGATCGTTACACGTAATCCGCCATTTACAGAACAGCACGGCATTGTATATGAGTTTGCTGATAGTTTTGGATTCACGAATGATGCAGAAGAGCTTGGATTCTATGATAATGAATTTTCACAACCAGGAATATTGAGCGGGTTTGAGCGCCGACGTAGCCGAGCAGATGCTCTTAGTCTCAGTCTGGTTTCTCCAAACTATCTGATTGAAACTATATCTGGCACCGTGGTCGATGTATATGGCAATGTGCTTGACATCAACCGGGCCGTATTGCCAAGCGGGCAACTTGACTCGTTGTCGTTCCGTACGCCGGCCGAAGAGCTTCATGGCAACAAGTCAGATGTTTTCTTGAATTTGAGGGCCCAAACCAGAAAGAGTATTGCGTATCATTTTGAACTGAACGCACGCAAGTCAAATATACGCGGGTTTGAAGAGCTGAAAACAAGTATACAGAAGCCAACTGACTATGCCAGAGATCGCAGTCGATTTTCAATTGATATCGATAAAGAAGGTCAATTCAAAATCAATATACCAGCCTCAAGTGAGGTAGGTAACATTCCGCTTCTGACCAGACATGAAAATTACTCAACATTAATTGCTGTTCAGGACGATAGCGATCCTCGTCTATTCAGAAGAAACAAAGATCGTCAAGATGTTTTTCTTGAAGCATTTGGAAGCGGCGCGGTTTCTTTAACCGGTGGCGACGATGCTCTAGATGGATATGCTGCTCCTGTGGACAGGATAGATGGCAAATCGAATATTAAACTTGGCACAGCTTTTCATGATATACGAGTTCACTCATTGTCTGCGCACTTTGTAGATACGCCTGTTTTCTGGCATTCAGATAACCGTCTGAATAACCATACGGAAGTTCCGTTGGTGACCGATGTTGTATCAGGCAACATTATTGTTTCTGGAGCAGGCGCAAATGCTGGCGGAAGAAGTGGCACAATAAGCCTTGATGGCTTTATCTCCATAAGTATTGGTGCGAATACAATTGATCGCCAATCATTGTGGTTGGATTTGGCTGGCGGATATGTGGTAAACGTTGGCAGGGATGTGCGTGGCCGCAGCTATATGGGAACAATGGATGGTGATGTTTTCTTGCAAATAGGCGCAACTACAATTGATAATGACAGCAGATTTCCAACGGGAAATTCTCTGCGTGATGGCGTATTGGATATTCGTGTGGTTCAAGGCGGAAATTTCAACATTATTCGCATAGATTCGAAGGGCATAAGCATTATTGCTCCCGGAGGCATTGATATAGTGTCACGAGGAAAGATGCGATTAAAGTCAACAGATAACGATCTTATTTTGGACGCAAAGCGTATTTGGTTCTACGCCGATGGCAACGAAACAGGCAGAAAGGTTTTGCGTAAACCAGGCATGTCAATTTGAGGAAGTATGTGTCCTTGCGATCCTAATGACAACAATCTGAATCCACCGACGTTTGGCCCGCCACCGGTCATTCCTGGGTTCGGTCTGCCTTTTGCTCCGCCATCGATTCCTTTTCCAGATATCGGCCTGCCAGCTGGCATACCAGAAGATCTGATCAATTTGGTGCGAAGTCTCTTGGCCAACATACCAGGTGGCCCACTACTTCCTAATCTGAACAACTTTTCTAAGGACGTTCTAGATGCTATTGCTAGCTTGCTTAATCAGCTTGCGCCTTATTTGGCACTCTATAGATTCTTCCAGGCACTGCTGAACATAATTGGCTGTCTCATTGACATTATGTGTTCTCTTATGAATCCGTTCAGAGTTGCAAAAGCAATTAAGAGACTATTCAAGAGATGCATTCCTGAGTTTTTGAATCTGTTTCCATGGCTTGCACTACTAGCCATGATCATAGCTTTGATACTGCTTTTGCTTGCGCTGATCGAATACATCATCAGAACAATTATTAAACTGATCGAAGATATCATTCGCAACCTTTTGGCCCTTGGACGAACCGTATCACTACAAGGATCAGAAGACGACATTATTTCGGCTGCCGCGAAGATTGCTGAATCTCTCTGTTTGATAGAGGGAACCCTTGCGATTTTGATTGCGTTTGAAGCAATCATGGCGATCATCAACGCACTTGCTGCTGCGGCTGGCCGCTCATTCTGTGGCAAGGGCGGAGCACGACACGGAGATGATGGGGAATGCTGCCCAGATGAGGTGTGTCCACCATTCATTGCAAACAACACAGATGGCTTGTTCGGCACAGGTGAAATGGTTTATTACCGCCAAGCTATTAACGATCTTTCTGCCCTTGGCTTGCCGGCCGGATTAGTATTGCCAGCAATTCGTACAGAAAGCTGGCAGTTCCTTGATAACACAACCGGGCTGACATATAACTTTAGCGATATCATAACTGAAATTAACGGAAACATATTTTGGCCAGAAGGCAAGACATTTGCCGCCAATTCAAATCTGAACAAGGTTCCGTACATTCTAGATCTTACGTTGAAGAATGTAAATCCAGCATCGTTCAATCATTCAGATCCAATTGGCACGACGCGAGATTTCGTAGTTAAAGACATTCGCGTAACGATAAAGCCATACATAGGGCAGCAAATATTCGATAATTCGTACTCTGGCACATCTGGCCAGAATGGTGTATTGCGTATTGAGGGCGGAACTGTATATGAGGCCGATGGCTACACGCTGTTTTTGATCGGCGGGCAACCAGCCACATTAAACACGTTTATTCATCTAGACCAAAGATACTCGCTGCCAACTATTGATGACGGCTATTACTTCTTCAATGTTGATTACAATCTTAGGTACAATTACGAAGCTTTGGCCGGAGATAGCATAATCACTATGGGATGTTTGCCGGACGTTGGCGTGGAAACGACGGTGGCCAACCTTTCCATTACTAACTTTGATGCCGTACTAAGCCAAATACCAAGCCTGCCTGACATTGGCGGAGCCGTTACCTGCATTACCAACTCGATTGCAAAGCTTAGATCTAATGTTTCCATAGACAATGCGGCAGTATTTCAAGCCGAGACAACGGCGTGCTTGACTGATTTATCAGCTCAAACATTGAGGACATACAATGCCGCGGTCACAGCTGGCGCATCTCCGTACACAAGTACAATTGCGCTTGATCCTGATGTTCAATTTGTAAGCAGGCCAATCAAGGTAACCGTAACATTAAAGGATCCAAGCGGAACTACGATTTCATTTAATGTGCCAGAGTCTCAACAAGCCGATCTTGCTTCGAAGATCTCTGGCAGCGTTACATTTGGTAATATTGGTGAATTTACATACGACGGAAGCAACGCGTTTACGGCCAATATAACTGCAACTAGGGCTGGTGATGGCGAACTTGTTGTTTCTTTTAACAACAACATTTTGAGCGTAATAGAAAACCGTGACAACGATGACGTAGCAACAGTCATTGCTGAGAACGTAAAGACTTATTCGTTCGTTGGTACGCCAGTACGTACGGGCGTTGAGGGCGAGCCAGAGCCGGCACCACGTCGTGATGAGTCTGATGTGGCTAGAGATAGGAGCGATTGATGGCTCTGCCTGACGAAATCACAGAAAGCGAATCGGATGATGTACAGAGCGTAGAGTTCGATTTAAACGAGATTGCCCGGCAATTTATCGATCCTATTGAGCGTAAGCGTAGTCACGCAGCGCCAGCATCATTGAACCCATCTGTGGCGAAACAGCCTCAGAACACAACCGCAAACCCCTACAACCTAGCTGTTCAAAACGATCTAAATAGCGCAAGCGTCGATCCAAGCGCGGCGCAAGAAAGCCGAGCACACGCATTTTACAGAATGATTGGGTTCCCGGTTATGGACGTAGATGGCAATATCTACAATTCTGGATTCAATCCAGCACGCTCGGCGCAAGCTAAGAGCGCACACCAAGATATTGCAACAAGAATGAGCCCAGCTGTTGTTCAGATGCAAACGGCGCGCGAAACAGATGCGCGTTCGCGCAATAGTTTGTTCAAACGCTCACTGGTTGATTCTTCAGTTTTTGCATTGGTTCAGTTGTTTCCAAAAAAGTTTCAGGTTATCGATAAGAACAAGACATTTGAAGATGCTGATCCACAAAAGGTAACAATTAAGGCACGAGACCTTTTCATAAGTCAAAACTATGAACAGGCCGATGGATCTGCTATTTCAAACACATTTTCTACGTATACTCATATACTGAGACCATTTCTGGTTAATCCCGTAATAGAACGCACGGTTCAATCAGTTGGACGGCAAGCCAGGATCTGCGAACCATTCCTTAAAGATAAGAATGCTACTCGCCTGGAAAACAATGTTTATTTAGATCGGCCAGGTATAGAATTCATATTGCGATTGCGTTTGAAAGAACAAAATCTACAAGAGCAGCTGAATAGTTTGGCCGTTGATTTATCAGCGCAGGCAACAACCGAAGTGCAGGGAACATCAAACATTTCTTTGGCTCAACTTCAACAGATAGCGTTAGCGGTATTAGATCAACAAAACATTACAGACACTGATATCATAAACCTACAATCTGGCAGGAACACCCTTGAATTAACGAACCTGAGTAAGCTTGTAAGGCTGATCAATGCATCAATCACCGAACTGGCCAAGGCAATCAATACGCTAACAATAGTCAACGCTATGTTGGATTGGACGCCTTTGCCTGGCGAATTCGGATTGGAATTTCCAGATAAATTGGAACTTGGTACAGTAGTTCAGAAAAAGAGCCCAAGCTCTGAGTTGGATAGAAACATCCTAACATTGAGGCTCAAAGCAGAGATTGCAAAAACACAAGGGCTTTTATCAGATGAAGACATTGGGTCGTTTGCCATTCAATATTTTGAAAACACAGATAAGCTTTTTGAGGACGAGCTAAACGATCTTGAAACACGGAGAATTACCTTAATCAAGCAAGGGGCACAGGCGCTGAAAACGATAGAGGTAATAACTGGCGAACAAAGCGGCTTGGGTTTAATAGATATTCTTGCAATCTATACTGCATTGTGGGCCATAGATCTAGATGTATTGATTAGTCTTTTGGATACTGAAGCTTTTCAAAGATTGGTTGACAACAATAAAGATTTGATAACAGCAGATGTTGAAGCAAGGCGCATAGCCAACTCTCCAGTATTGGAACCACGAGAAGCTTTAAATCGTTTTGAGGCACAGGTAATTAATATACTTGATTTTGCCGATAAGAGATTTAAAGAGTCATCAGCAAGCCCTGATACAATTGAGGGTGGCTTTATCCCGCAAGGAGGATAATGTCTTTCGATTTGAGGTTAGAGGGGCAAGACCTAAAGCTTGGTAGTAATCGTGACCTTGCCATAGTGGAAGGCACGGAAAAACTAACACAAGAGATCCTTAAGATCGTTTCCACAGATCTTGGTAGTAACCCATTTTTCCCATGGTACGGCTGTCCGTTGTCCCAATCTCTTGTTGGGACAGCATATACAAGCAATTTCATATCTACGATTGCGTCAACTCAGCTAAGGACATCGTTAGAAACTCTTCAAAAGATGCAAAAGGTTCAGCTGTCTGACGGACAGGTTGTCACGCCGCAAGAACAAATTGCCGCCGTACAAGACGTTGCCGTTTCACGTAATGCTGTAGATCCAAGATTTTTTCTAATCACAGTAACTGTATTAAACAAGGCTTTTCGTACTGTTCAGTCAACCCTTCAGGTATCGCTTTAGTACGCATTATCCCACATATATTCGATACGTCGGGCGATATATTTACCCAAGAAAACCTAGGGATGTTGAATGGTTCGGATAAGGACTACGAATGAAATCATCCTGAGCGCTATCGACTTCTACCGGATCGCTCAGCCACTGCTTGATACGAAGCCAGGCACCGTAGCAAGAGATCTGCTCATAGATGGGCCATCAGCTCAGCTTGCGCGCTTGTACGAGGAGCTTTCTCGTATTCGCAATGCTCAATCGCTTCGTCTATCTCTGGGTGTTGACCTAGATCGATTGGCTAACAACTTTGGAGCCTCTAGAAAACAGGGCTCTAAGGCTACAGGGATCGGTCTGTTCACATTTTCATCTATAGATGCTGACATCCCAATTAATGCTGGCGATATTGTAACAGCAAACAATGGAGCGACCTTTCAAGTTGTAAACAGTCTCACCGTCAGTCCAGTATTTGCCAATACCTTTAGAGCTATAGCTTCACAGTATAAATCTGACTTAGATTTTGTTGGCATCACCGATCAGTACGCCGTTGAGGTTCAGCTTGAAGCTACGGCCACTGGAACAATTGGAAACATCTCCAAGTACGCCTTAACAACTACGTCTACTGCTGGGGTTTCAAACGTGACGAACGCGCAGGCATTTGGAGGAGGATCAAGCGTTGAAGATGACGCAGCATTTAGAAACCGCGTGTTAGCAATTTTCAGCGGGGCCAATACTGGCACTGCGCTTGGTTATCAGAACGCAGTATTGGCCGATCCTGCTGTGCTCGATGCGGTGGTTATTGTGCCTGGCGACCCATTGATGACCAGGGATGGTACGCAGGTAGTTGTCTCCGAAAACGGCACAAGAACTATCATCCAAGATGGTACTGGCGGCAAGGTTGACATCTATACATTTGGCATTCGTCTGGTTGAGATTTTGGACAGCTTTATCTATCGCGATCAAAGCAATCGTGATGATCCGACTGATCCGTCTAATGATTTTGTACTTGGACAAATCGCAGCCGATGATGGCAAAACCGTAACACGTAAACGTATTGATGATTTGGCAAATGGCGTTCTGCCAGACCAGCCAGTAAACGACATCATTCAAGTTAGCGGATCTGAAAGCGGGCCAAATTTTGTTGAAAAAACAACAGATAGTTTGGGTCGCGTGTCAGGAAACTACGAGCTTATTCGCGATACCGGAGAGTTTGCCGGAAGCCCATGGGGATTCGATCGTTTACATTGGATTAGCGATAGAATTTCAGGATTACCAGAGGATTTGACAAAAGGCAGATTCAACGGACAAGATCCTCTAACATACTCTGATGTTCTTAAGATTTCATCGATCAAGCAGAACCTTCAGGTTATCAACGAAAATAGCAGAGTAAGCTCGTCAGACAGGACTTCTATTCAGTTGTCGCATACGCCTGTATCCGCCGTGACAAGAGTTTTCAATCTAACTACTGGTGAGCGTTATGTGGTTGCCAATCAGAATCCTGATGGCACCGGCTCATTGAATGAAACTGGCCGCATTGTAATTTCTGGCCAGACTTTGCCGGCAACCAGTGATACGTTACAAGTTGATTACACGTGGGTGTTTGAATATGACCCAAGTTTTGACTTTGACAACAGAACAACGAACACAAATCCACGTTCGGTGCTGGATAGCGTTGACTGGGGGTTCTCGAATGCTGTTAGAAGAGAGCGTCAGAATGTCGTTATGTCCGGATCGTTATTCACTGTTACAGTAACTCACCCAATAAGCGCTGTGGTAGAAGTCAACACATTTACCAGCGAGTCTGCCACCGTGCAACTTATATCCAACCGGTTGGCTGTTGTTGTGTCTGGGGCGGTATCAAATGTTGTAAGCGTTCAAAGAACAACAGATGGGGCAGAACTATACGAGACAAGTAGATTTGATGGAAGCTTCAGCGGACTCACCATCTTTTTGCCTACCGATACTGTTGGCGAGGTTGGCGATACAGTTGATGTAGTGTACAACGCATCGGACGTATTCACCGTAGCTGGTATAAGTGGCAGCTACGATGGCAACGTTATCACTCTTTCCTCTTCAGCCTCTGTATCAGCAGGCACAACCGTAGAGTGCAGTTACATTTCAAATGTGCGTACACTTTTGCCAACGACCATTTTGTCATCGTTGCCAGCCATTAGAGATGACAATGCTTTCAGGACTACGGCTGCCTCTAACCTTGGCAGTCAGCCGACAACACACGTTTTCTCATCGCCAGGTGTAATTGAACAGAATTTGCGCCAGGCACCAACCAGATTGGGCGTTTCGATATCAGGCACAATTACGACGGGTGTTATCACTGTTACCGGCACGACTTTTACTGGTGTATTTGATAGTGTATTTGTAGTTGCGAACGCAGGGCTCAAGCATAATCTAGCTAGTATTATCAAAAAGCAACTTGGCTTAACTTCTGCGCAGACTGTACCAAGTACTGTAAGTATTGTGCGTGTTATAAGTGTAGAAAAAGTGACAGCAACTGATAGTTTCGACGTTCTATCTGTTGATCATACGTATGATGTAAAGGGCTATAGACTTAAGAGCAATAACTTTGTAAAGTCTGAGGCTGTACAAGACTCTGCGCTATTGTCAACAGAGTTTGAGCTTCCAGCAACAGGTGACAACATTTCTAATGCTCCAAATACAGGAGACTATCTCAGAGTAACATTCTATATTTCTAAATCAAGCGATTCTGAAAATGTTTCATTCAGCAAAGCCGGGACTCTATACACAGACAAGATTTTTGCTCTGGTTGACACTGTCGCAATTTCTAGTGGGTTTACGTCATCGGCAGCATTATCTTCAAGCCTGACCATCAGCAATCAGAACCAGCCGGCAAACGGAACAAGGTATACAACATCGTATGATTACCTTGCGCCAAAAACTAATGAACGCATAACAATACGATACAATCAAAATCACCTCATTATTGATTCAACTCTTGCGGTTGAGAACGTGCGGCCAATTAGTGCTGATGTATTGGTTAAGGCAGCAGTTCCAATTTTAGTCAATGTGGAGATGGCTATTGTGGTTACAGATGGTTTTACTAATGCCAGCGAAATTGTAAAGCAGAATGTAAGAGATGCTATAACCACAGCTCTTAACGCAACAGCGCTTGGCACAACTTTGGACGAGTCTGATCTGATAAATGTGGCATATACAGTAGACGGAGTTGATCGCGTTCGGCCAATTGGATTTAATGTAAATGGCGAAACGGGCCATGTCTTGAGCATATCGGCAGAAAAAAACGAATACATACAAGCAAATACGGTAACGATTACCGTTGAAACACGCTAATGGCAAATCTTAGAGTAGTAGCTATCAATGCGGCAGACATCCGCACAATCATTGCAAGCTTTACGGACAAGCTTGATCCATTGATTGGACTATCAAACGTTTCTGTTGAATCGCTTGTTCCAGGTGTGCCCGATGCCGCCGTTGACAGCGTGTCAATTCGCGATAACAAAATAACTATAACCGTACGGCCGATGACTCCGCACGCTGCGTACTTGGTTAAATTCCAAGGCACCAACACGCAGCCATTTAGGTCTCTAAATGGAACATCGTATCTGTTTGAAGATGGCCATACGAACTTCAAACAGATTATTGGCCCAGAAGAGCCAGATAACGTTGTTCGCGATAACTTAATCGGCTATCTGAGAAATAATCTATACAATCTAGATCGTGGGACGATTGTTAGAACCGTAATTGATCAGTTGGCTGGCAACATGCTTAAAGTCAGTCACGACATTCGCCAGGCAAAAAATGACAACTATCTGAGCGTTTTGATAACGGACGAAAGACATACTCGTGGCACGGGGCCATACGACCGGCTGTACGAAGAAGGTGCATACGAGGTTCTCCGAGTTGGTACGCGACAAACTGGCGCTACCACAAGCACAAGCTTCAGCTTTGATAGTTTCCCATTCGATATTGTGACGCTGCTCAGAACAGATGTTGTTAACGAAGAGCTTGTGGCCGGAAACTCAGATGTAGCTGGCACGTTTGACAAGCTTGTCCTAACGCTCGAAAATGGGCCTGTAACAAAAGTAACAAGTGTCGAGATTAGATACCAAAGCGGCGGCACATACACGTACAGCATAAGGGCGTACGGATATCAAATAAACAACCCAAGGTATGATACGGAGTTTGCATCAACGCTGCTCACATTGGAGGACAATCAGGTCAAGCTGAGCGATGAAGTGCTTGCGGATCCTTCTTTTGAGATACCTGGTGGAGGCGACACGGTTGTTGTCAGTTACGAATACAAGTATCTCGGAAGGTATGTTGATGAGTCAACTGTCACAGTTACCCAAGCCCTGGACGCTGTGCGTGAGGCTACGCCGGCTTTAACCAATCAGTTTACGCTTGAACACGCTCCAATTGTAACTTCAGCAGATGTGATTGCATCAACGGGTGGAGTTCAGTTTCTGGATCCAAACTCTGCAACGCCATTTTTGACAACGCATCCTGCGTTCACAAGAGAAATTCCATTCAAGTATGAGGGCTTGCCGGCTAGCCCGGGAGAGTACTCTGTAGACTATTTAACTGGACGCGTATTTGTATTCGGAGCAACAGACGCTGGAGAAGGAACAGGAAACTTTCCTCCAGCAGCAACCTATATCTATAGGAATTCGTTTGTAAGAAACCTAGATTACACATATGACCCAGAGACCTCTGAGCTGGTTGCTTCTCCTTTGCGTGAGCTGGCTGGGCAAGAAGCGAAAATATCGTTCTCATATGAACATGTTTTGGTTCCTGGGACAGACTACAAACCACAGGTTCACAAAGAAGAGATTAACGAGCGAATTGAAAATAGGCTTACGTCTTTAAACTCTCTTCAAACGCAACAAACCCCGATCACAAATGTGTTTCGTGTTTTTAACGAAACCACCGGAGAAATCTATCCTGTATCTAGGTTTAATGATAATACAGTATTCTTTACGTACAAAAATGCACCACGTATTAGCAATGCATCTGCCGAGCGCGTAACGTTTACCAACGTTCTAAACGAAACACTGATCGTTAGCGAAGAGCTGATAAATGCATATAGCGTACGTATTTTCAAAATACCGCTGCTTAACAACAGAATCATGTCGGTCACTGACGATGTGATTGGTTCAAGCTTTAACACAAGCGCATCGTTTAGTCGCACAGGGATATTTGAGACCGAGCTTTATTTCGATGGCCAAATCCTTGATGTGACAACTAACATAAATAGACTCACTGTTGGGCAGTATCAAATTGATTATCAAAATGGCGTTGTGTATGTGGCCGTCGCAAGCGATCAAGACTTCGATCTTGGCACAATATCGTACAAAAATTCTGTTATCAGCCCAGTCCACTCGCATCTCATCAGCGTTTCTGAGGTGTATTATAGCGTAAGTCTCAATACCGGAATAACAAAACACCTGGATTACTCAAGCTTCGGCGAGGGGGCTATAACGCCTACCACATTGGACATTGCCGATGAGAGGTTCCTAAATGATGATACAACTCTACCATACAATGTTGTATCAGGAACAATCACGGTATCAGACGATGTCAAAGCTGTACGACATATTTTTGACGTATACGATCTAAACAATCATGTTGAGCCAGTTGATTTTGGACAGGCTATTAGTGGTATTAGTGGCAACACAATAACGCTAGATTCTTTTGGTGTTGAGAGAATGGAGCAGTTGGTTGTTGGAGCCGGTCTCGCAATAGATGTAACCACTATCTCGGTAGGAATCGAGATTGGTACGGTAATAAGCGTTGTGCGGCTCAGCGATGACACAGAGTTGTTGGATGGCTACGAAACTGTGTCAGGGAATACAATTACGCTGTCCGGGTTCAGCGGGGCATCTCCTGGCGATATAGTAAACGTTATTTATTCTGTTGTGCTAAATGGTGCGGCCACTCCTGTTGTAGATTATGACAAAGGCGGGTTCTACGTTGACTATACATATCTTGCCGATGAAATTCTAGTCACCTATGAGCATGGCGACAATGTATTGGACTATAGGGAAAGCAACGCTCTAAATGTTGGGCAGGTATACTTTGTAACTTATCGTGTTGGTGCGTTGCGCGATTCTTTGTTGGTAAATTTCGGCAGCTTGATAGATATTGACACTATCAAGGCGTTCGATATCAGCTTGAGTCGCGAAATATATCGTGACGCACTCATGGCGGCTTTGCAATCATTCACCAAAGGGCCGACTATCCCGGCGATGAAGTTGATTGCTCAATTGATCACTCATATAGAGCCAGAAATCATTGAATCTGTCTTCCAGGTCTGGTCTCTTGGTGTTAGCAGGCTGTATTTATCTCCTCCATTTGTGCGTGGAGATCCACAGCTGGTGCCTGGCAAATTTGATCAGGGCATACTGTTTGCGCAAGAAGGTGAGTCAGTAACGTTCCCAGTTTCAAGCAATCTTCGCCTTGACGAAGGCACACTTGAAACATGGATCATTCCTGAGTGGGATGGCTTGGACAACGATGCTACGTTGACGTTTAGTGGTTTGACAAAAGATGGATATACGCTGTCTGCGAGTAGTATTTACATAGGTGCTAGTAGCTTTAATCCAACGTTTGATGAGAACGGAGCATTCTCTCTGAATCGCCTTGATGATCCAGAGCCGATTGGTTTACCTTCTGCAATCTTCACCCAAACTGGCGTATTCATCTATTACGATAATGATGAAAAGCGGTGGAAGGTTTTGGCCAAAGATAGGCCATTAGATGGTTATGACGGCTACGTATACGAAGGAACGATCATTTCGTCTGGAGAGGTATACGATACTAAATTCATTCCTGGTCTCGGCGAGCCTGATGACATGCTGCGAAGCGGAACAAGCCGTATTGATTTCAAGTTTAACCTAGATGGTTATGATTACGCCAGCCCAGACGGTTACTCAACGATAGACGGGTACATTCCAGGATATTCGTTTGATGGTATTTCATTTATGGCTGATGACTTGCATTACATATTTGATTTTGCTGAAACCAAAGATCGCAACCGATTCTCTTTGTACAAGGACGGAAGAGGCTATTTGAACTTCGAGACATGGGATCATGGCGGACGATTGCCCAACAAGGCAACAAGAAGGACGCGATATCTAGTTAGTGCTGACGTTCAAAATTGGAAAGCTGGCGAGAAGCATCATGTAGCATGTGCCTGGAAGTTGAATACTTCGGATCGCCGCGATGAAATGCATTTATTTATTGATGGGTTTGAGGTGCCGAACATTCTTAGGTACGGCGGTAGGCCGCAAGGCACAAGCTCTGACCGCTTCAGAACAGTTAAACCAGAACTGGTGGCGGGTACCGTTCCTTTGCCAATCATTACCGGCAACAATTTACAAACAACATTGGGATCTGCCACTGTAGTTTCTCCAACAGTTGACTTTTCAGCTGCTGGAATTTTGCCGGGCAACACCTTTGACATCCTAGAAAGTGGCTTCGGATCATTTACGATTGTTTCTGTTCTTGGAAACGCGCTGGTGCTTAGCGGACCAGCTACAGCAACGCTAACTGATGCCAGGTTCTCGGTCAATGAGTACTCAGTCGTTGTATCAAGTGAAATAGATTTGTCCAGCAATATTGTGGTTTCTCTGTTGCGAGCAGGAGAAGAAATAGAGTTGCCAGGGCTTAGAGCAACATTGCCAGGGTACGAGATTAGCAAAAACTCATTCAACCAGAATGTACTCACGCTGCTCGGTGATGCTGAAGTTGGCGATCAGATTCTGATCAGAACCTTAGGGCTCAATCATCGGCGCTGCCGTGAAAGGGTTTACCTTTATGGCAATACCAACGCGGTTCTAAAAACAGCAATGCCGCCACCAATCAATCTTGATGAGGTGATCATTCGGCCAGTCCTAATGCCTTTGTTGCCGATTGGGCCAAACAATTCGACAATCAGCTTGGGCAATTTCGTTGCCACTGGCTTGTCGGCAACGCAGCCAACCAGCGCAACAGAGGGTCGTACATTAGAGGTTCGCGTTACTGGCGGCAACGTAGATTTCACAACAGCTACAACTGTAACGATCAATGGCACAACAGCTACGGGCCCGACATTTGAGACGCTGTCTTTCAGTACAGCTGAAACGCAACTAACAACGCTGAAATTCAAAACAATCACAGGCGTAGATGTAACAACAAAACCAATTGTTACAACTAGGGATGGCGCTGCTGTTGAAATTAAAGAAGCATATGCTGTGACATATCCTGATGGAAACAGCTCTTACCCAGTTATCCGATTTGCGTATAAAACTCAAACTGGATTAACTTTGGCTGGAGATGGCAGCACAACGGTCTCCGACGCGAATGGATTCTTTCCACAATCTGACGTTGGTAACTTGCTGGTTATCAATTCACCAGGTTCTGTAGCTGGTATCTATACGATCGACACTAGAGTTGACAATACCACAGTTACGCTATCGCCAGCGCCAGGAACAGCGTTTACAGGCGGCAGATACGATATCTTCAACATCTCTATTGGCCGAAGTGGCTTCCAGAATGGGTTCTTCTTCTTTGAAGAGGCCGGTAACACAAATGTTGCTTATCCGTTACCGGAAGGGTTCTACGAGTTTGACTTCTCAGCCTATCTAGAGGTTCCGTTTGATCCAATAACTCAGGATGCGCACGTTGGCTCAGACTTTGAAAATCAGCATCCGGCCAAGGCCGTTATTGATGAGTTCAGAATACTCAACCGTATGCTTACCGACACGCGCGTAGGCGAAACGATTTCGGCGTCAGACTATTCTATAACAACAGATTACCAAGCATTGAATGCGTTCAGAAAGAACAACAATACATTGATGCTCTTGCATTTTGACAGCTTCCCGTTGGAGAACGATTCTAACTATGTTATTTTTGCAACTCGCGAATACATTCAATCAAGCACTAGTGTGAACGAAAACTTTGGCCAATCTATTTTGATTACTGATAAAGGGCTATCATTCGATAACGATGGCCGTCTCACAACTCGTCATGAGGGAAGCATCGAATTCTGGGTAAGTCCGCGGTATGATACGTACAACGATCCATTCCCTCGTTTCTATTTCGATGCAACCTCCACCATCGTTGAGGACACGACTAGTATTACTAAGAGCACGGTAAAACTATCTCGCAGGGTATCAGAGGTTTTGTCGGTACGTTTGCAGACAGACACCCAGAATACAGCCACTGAGTACTTTGGATCAGGTACACTATCTGATGATAGACAGACGCTAATTCTTCAGAACCCTCTGCCGTTCCAACAAACCCCGGTCAAAGTCTCCTACATTCCGACTGGTTTGCAGGGTGACCGAATATCGATTTTCAAGGATACCGATGGTTTCATCACGCTGAACGTCAGGGCTCAAGGCGAGGATTTCCAGGTTCGCCAGCCAGTTTTCTGGCAGCGTGATACCTGGCATCGTGTACGGGCAACCTTCAAGTTCAACCGAACTGACAACCGAGATGAAATTAGGCTGTTTATTGATGGTGAAGAACGTGGCGTCATCTTGTTTGGTTCGGGGCTCTTGTTTGGAGAGGGCATTATTTTCGGGCAGACAACAGTTGGAGTAACCAACCAGATACTTATAACTGACATAAACTTCTTGGACACGGTAACTCAATTCTTTGTTGGTTCTGATTATCTAGGATTCAATACAGCCCAGGCCAGAATGGATAATCTGAGGCTTAGCAACAGGTCACGCGACCCAATTACAATAAATGGGCAACCAATAGATGCCAATTTCAGCACGAATTCCAACGTGATATTCCCAGTAATAGACGATGCCTTTACAACCTTCTTGTTGGATTTCGCCAGAATGACAGAAACCACAGATGATTTTGCCATAGTACGTGACGAGAAGTTTGGTATATTCAACTTTACAATGAATATCATTGACTCTTTTGGCATAGTTTCGGGCAGTGAGCAAGTTCGTCAGTTGCTCGAAAGCCTGATTTTGGCGCTAAAGCCAGCCAACGCCAAGGCCGAAATTAACTACTTCAGGTAATACGGATGACGATTAGGATTCCAGTCTCCACTCTCCAGAACCGATGGAATGATGCGCAGCGGGTTGACCGTAGCGATCTGGATACGGAACAAGACCATGGCAATACAGCTATTGCCGCAGTGGTCAACAATCACTTTGGCTCCGGTGTTCTGCCCGCCTCGGCAGAGCAGAATGTGCTTTTTGATTCCGACGATTTGTCTTCCGAGCAGGCTTCTATCTTGGCGGCCGGCGATTTCGACGGAACCGGCATGCAGGTGGCCTCACAACCAAGTGATACAAATCTTGGAAATCAGATTGAGGTAGAACTAACAGGAACATCGGCATTTGGCCGCCTGAGTACCAAAGTTCTCATTGTTGGATTGGACTTTCAAAACGTTCCACAATATGATCGTTTCACATTTCATCGCGATGAAAAACAGGTAACCAGAAAACACTACAAGCACATTCTGGGCGTCTTCTTCAACGATTTCAAAGGTAACAACAATTGTTCTCGAAGCCTTGGCGGAAGAATTGTAATCCGTGAAGCTGCATCATTTCAGCTATCGCGCGATCCTGTTACGGTATCGCAAGATGTTGAGCCTAACCTATTCTTCAGGGATTTCAAGACTCCAGATTCGGCAGTAAGTCTCTATAACACTATTCAAGATGGTATTGGCCCAGAATACAGCGTAGACTCTCTCGACATCAATACAACAGTAAAACAAAACCGATACCTGGCAGCCGGCGATGTAACGTCCAAAATTGCAGAAAAGTTTCTCATCGCAACGAATAACATCCAAAAAGTTACGTTGCTCTTAGGCGCGGTTCCAGACACCACGACTACAATAGACAAGAAGTTTGATTGGTCTGGGAACATAGTCATCAGCGTTTATGAGCTGCAAACAACCGTAAACTGCCCAACAGACTATAAGCCTGATTTAGCAATCGAATTCGATCCTGGCGCACAACCTCTTGCTCAGCTGAGCTTTAGTCAATCAGAGTTGCGCGATTTAGGCTACGTGCTTACGGATGTGCTTCAGCCCGTTGATTTTGTGTTTAGTGAAACCCAGCTTGGTTCGACAACAAACTCGATCGTGGTGCCAGGAAGGTACTATGCTGTAGCAATTAATCGTGCCGGAGCTGCCGGCACAGGAACGATCTTTACTGGCGTAGGCAACGATAAAACTGACAACGCTAGGCTTTCATTGTTTAGCGGTGTTTGGGTAGATGTTGCCGAAGAAGACCTTTGGTTCCAGGTCTGGTCGGATGATGCCAAGGTTGCAGATGGTCAAGCCTACGACGCTGGCAACGGCATGCAGCTGGACAAGACAACCATCAACTCTGTTGGTGCCGAAGTTGACTACTCCCTATCAGACTTGCCGTTGGCGGACACCGGAGAGAACACTCTGAACACTGCTGTTATTCAGGCGGTAACAGAAGAGAGTGTTCGTGAGCAAGATGAGCGCACCGGAAATCCGGTTAACTCGCGAAAGAAGTTCACACCATCATTTAGTTTTGTAACAGCAGCCGGATTAAACGCACTAAAAGCTGTTGGAGAGCCGCTTATCATAGGCTGCGCCGAGGACACAAATCCCAAGCGCAATGAGCTTCTTGAAAAGGTACAAGTCTTTCCAGGCTTGGTCAGGGGCGACACCTTTACTGTTGTTAACCCCGATCCAGACCTGTTATCGAACAACCTTCTTGGTAGCAAGCTTATTCCGAACACTGGCTGTAACGTAAAAGACTACCGGATCTTCAAGGTAAACTACTGTGTTGATGGCTATGGAGACGTAAACGGCGACGGCTACATTGATAATAGTGATGTTGTGCGCTGCGCGGCCCTGGTTGGCGAGAGTTTGTTCTTCGATAGTACTCAGCAAAAAATTGTTGATGGCTATATTTCAACACTAGAATTGTTGCGTGCAGACGTAGATGGTGATGGTTACATCAGCGCAACCGATGTTTCACTTATATCGCAATTCGTTACGCGAACGATCACGTCCTTCCCGGTTGGCGCAACATTTACTCATCTAGAAATCATCGTACAACAAAGCATAGGAAGAAACGACGGTTACTTCGACTGCGACGGCTACGTACGTTTGGATGGCTACACGGGCCAGAATCTGGTTTCTCCAGGCGCTCTCGATCCGTATGAACTCGTATACGATGGATACCTATCCCCAGTATACATGGAATTGGTTGATTCCACGTTTGCCACTGTGCCATTTCCAGGAACAACATTCCAGATAGTACCGCAGGCATTCTGGCAAGATTACTTGTTGTCATTCGGCAGTGATGCACGACAAGTTCCGGTATCTCTAACATATTCGTCTGCGCTGAGTACGGCGAGCTGTAGTGAAGCAGCTCCGTTTGGGTGCACAGACAGATCTGTAGTCACTCCGGAATGCGATCCTGGCAGAAACGATATCATGTTCCCAGACAACGTCATTATTAGACGTGGACAGATATTGAATCCAGATGGAACTCACCACAAGATTGATTTTGAGATAGGTCAGGTGATTGTAGAACTTCCAGACGTGCCTCTGCAAGAATCTGTTTTGAACGTCTTTGACAAATTCGTCGCAGATGCCGGAGACGGTTTCACGCGTGCGGGTTTCCCTGCTATGCGGTTTGCAGATTGCTCAACTGTTCAATCAGATGGCTTGGCCAGGCGGCAGGTGAAGTTTGGGGTTGCCGTACAGGCATTCGTTCCAAATCTAGATGGCTATGATGACGACGGATACGGTATAATTATAGACGACATTATTGGCGTGTACATGGATCACACAACCGGAGTCTTAACACTTACTATAAGTGATTTGGCGGTTGACGACATTTACCAGACGCTTGTCACAAAAATTGAGATTACGGTTTATCTAAAGAAGGGTGGTTGGAACAATGGAGTACTCACAGTTGATGCTTCGCAAGTTCCAGGCTTGTTAAGTAGTGGGTGATGTATGGCGATGATTGCTGTTCCTGTCCCGCGCGAAATCGGTAGGCTATTTCGTTCGATAGAAGTTCCAGGCGAGAGAGATCCGTCAGATCACATAACGATGTTCTATCTTGGCGACAACTTGTCTGTGGACAAACTTGTTCGCATCATACCTGTTGTTTTTAAGGTAGCAGAAAGTCTAGAGCCGTTTTTGGTTACTTGCAGGAAAATCACGACGTTCCCAAAGAATGATGATCGACACTCGTCGGACGGTACAAATGGATATCCGGTAATAGCTCCAGTTGAAAGCAAACAACTGCACGAACTACGTACCAAAATTAAAAGGGCCTTCGATAGTAAGGGCATCGACTATAACAATAAGTATCCAGATTATCAGCCGCATGTCACGTTAAGTTATAGTAAAAAGAAGCCAAAGAATATCCGCTTTCCCAAAACGCAATGGCAGGTAAATGAAATTGCCTTGTATGGCGGGGACGAACATGATGAGCGTTTGTATGTGTCATTTCCTCTTGGGCTAAAACTCATAGAACGAAAATCATCATACATAGACGCGCTAGCCGGTCTATACAAATCAGCAATTTGATTTGTCGAGTGTGGCCGTGGCACATACAGATAAAGAAAGTCATGAAAGTCTGTTTGCAGCAATTTTTAGGAACAAATCATTCTTGGGCTATAGTAGGACAGAATATTGCTCGTGCCCTGATTGCTAAAGGGCACGATGTCCATTTGCTGTCAACGAATGGGTATGAATATTTTCCACCTGATTTAGAGCCATATAAGCGGGATATTCTTGATAGTAACTACGATATGCAAATATCGTACACAGCTATGATTAACTTCCCTAACTACCTTTCGCATGGTTCTAAAAATAGGTTTGGTATTTGGAATTACGAGAGCACGGTTCTTCCGCAGGGGTTCGCAAAATACTATACGTTTACTGATAAGTTCTTGCCATCATCAGAATTTGCAAAGTCTGTATTCGTAAGAAATGGCGTACCGGAAAATAGAATTGTCGTTGTTCCACACGGCATCAATGTGGAAGAGTACTCATCGGCAGAGGTATATCCGCTCAACACAAAAAAGAAACGCCGCATTCTTGCTAATATAGCGCAGCCACATGTACGCAAGAACCTTCCTGGATTGTTTGATGCGTATGGAAAGGCGTTTACAAAAGATGATGATGTTTGCCTTGTTGCGAAAGTAAGCGTTAAGAAAGTCGAACCCAAAATACAGGTTCAACAAAAACCTCATCGAAGCCTACGGGCCGCACGGCGTCAGCAAGAGCACAATGCTGTTGAGACAAAGCCCGATAAGAAAGACAGACAAATGTCTTTCGATGTTGATTTTTGGAAGATCTACAATGAATTTGAGCGCAAATTCCCGCAACATGGCGAAGTAGAGATCATAACAGATTTCTTGCCAACAATGACTCCGCTCTACAACGCAACCCAGATCGTATTCTCAATGACACATGCTGAGTGCTTTTGGCTGCCTGGCTTGGAGGCTCTAGCCACTGACAACTTGGTTGTTGCTCCTCGCCATGGCGGGCAGCTCGATTTTTTGAATGATGATAACTCACTGCTGGTTGATGGTAAAATTGTTCGCGCACCACGCACAATGCAGTATTGGTCTACCAGCCCATACGCAGAAATGTTTGCGCCTGATATAGATGATGCTGCGGCAAAACTTAAACTTGCAGTCAACAACTACGACGAGTTGAAAAACAAGTTCAAACCAGGAATGGTGGCTCAGACTGATCGTTTGACATGGGGAAATGTCGTCAATCAGATTGTGGAACTCTGCGAGTAAATTCTGGCGAGGTGATTTCTGCGAATGAGGCGCAATACAGAATCGACAAGCATGGTTGGAGACTTGGTATTTTCGAGGAAGAAAGAGCAAGGAGATTTGGTGCCAAATGAAATAGATGACGATTTTGCCGCTCAAAGAGAGAAGACTAGGCGTGAGTTACAAAACCTGGGCTTGACTGAAGAGCAAATCTCAACAATCGAGAATGCCTTAGATGAACTTCTATCCGCGTTAGCAGATGAAACATTTGACCTGGAAGACGAATGAAGCTGTCAATTGTAATACCCGTTTGGAACAACTGGAATTTTACTCGTAGTTGTTTGGCCGATCTGATTGAATTGCCTCACGACACCCACGAGATCATAGTTGTAGATAACGGAAGCACTGATGAGACAAAAAAGAGTGTTGAGACCGTATTTGGCGGCAACGTGATGTACCTTGGTTTAGAAACAAACACTGGTTTCGCGCATGCTTGCAACTATGGGTTTTCGCAGTCCTCTGGTGATTTTGTAATGTTCTTGAATAATGATATCAGGATAAAGGCTGACAAGAAAACATGGACAGATAAAGTACTTGAAAAAGCAAGTGATGCTTTAGTGGGGCCAACGGGCGGATTGCTTGATTCTTTTTTCAATTTCATCAAAGAAACAAACAGATTTGTAGATAGCCCATACTTCTACATGAGTGGATGGAATCTAACCAGCTCGCGAGAAATATGGAACAAACTAGTTCTGCCGGAATACGCAGGGCCGTTCTCTGAAGAATTTGGTATCGCATATTTCGAAGACACCGACCTTAGTTTCAGGGCGCGTGAGCTTGGAATTCAGTTTGAAATAGTAGACGTGCCGGTTGTGCACTTCGGCAAGATGACAAGCAAGAAACTAAATACGTTGTCGTTGTATTTGCCGGCCAAAGAAAAATTCATAGCAAAATGGACTACTCGTCAAAAGAGATCTTAAAAGAAATACGCAGCAGGGTTCTGATACTTACTTCGCCGGTAATGTCTATGTTTATTGCTAGCTTAATTTGCTATGCTGTTGATGCCGAAGAAGGCGCAAAAATCACTCTTGGCACTGGTATCGTAGTTGGGGCCGGTGCCCTAATTTATGTGATTATGAGGATGAAGCCATGAAGATTCACGTCTTGACATTGTCGTGGAATGGTCGTGAAAAACTACTCAAGTTGCGGCCTGGCTTGTGTGCGGGCCTAATGCGCATCACACACTCGAACGGCAAGCTGAAAGACGGGTTCGAGTCCCCGGAGTGGTACATACGAGATAATGGCTCCAAAGACGGAACGGTGGACGAAATAAAGCGCTGGGCTTCTCTCAGTGATTGTCCTATTCCAACTACTGTTTTTGATGTTGACCACAATCGCGATTCTTTTGCACAGGGTATGAACTTTCTGTTTGAGAGAACAAAAGCAGCAGATGACGATGTTATCTTATTGCTTAACAATGATGTGGTTATAGAGGACGCCAATTCATTGAAGAACATGTTTAATTTGATGAATAATACTAGAGCTGGTGTTGTTGGAGCAAGATTGCTGTACCCTGGCGGTGGAAGGCTACAGCATGCTGGAGTTATTTTTAGCAACAGGTATGGCAACATGCCTTTTCACTTCAGGCCAAATGAAGAAGCCGATGATAATTCGCGCAAGAATAGATACTTCCAGGCAGTGACTGCTGCGGTGTGCATGGTTCGCGCAGGCAGTTACCGTAGAGTTGGCGGCATGGACGAAGGATTTCGGTGGGCCTTCGAAGACATAGATTTGTGCTTGAGGATTGGACAAACAGAAAAGATCGCGTACTGTGGTGAAACAGTTATTTTGCACGAAGAAAGCGCAACGCTGAAAAAGAATCCTGTGCAAAAAATGTTCATGATCAGCAATGTAGCCCGCTTCAAAAACAAGTGGTGGGACGGGCAAAACCCAAGATATTTACTCGATCATCAAGCATATCTCAATAATTCCAGCCACAATGAAATCAAAGATAAGTAGAAAGGTATTCCCCTTTGCCCCTGGAATTGCGTGGAAAATACAAAATGGCAAATACGTCATTCCAGAAATCGAGCGAGGTACATGGTCATCAGCCCTTGATGGGCGGGATTTGGTTGTATTGGCCCATGGCGGCCTTTTAGAGACGTTTTTTTCACTAACTATTGTAGAGGCCCTAGGTCGTATGGAGCCGTCTAAGGAGCTATTCTGGGCCGGTAAAACAGCTTTTAAAGGGGTGATCGAATCTCATGGCCAGGCTAAGTTTGTCGAAGTCCCGGATATTGGGTCAAAATACCCAGTTCCATTATTCATGGACAATGAGAGACGTGCATTTTTCAATGCTCTGAACAACTATCGCGTCGAGAAAAGCTATTTCGGATCGCACCATCGCAAGAATACCAGTCCTGTTTGTAAACAGATTTTTCAAAACTCGCTGTTGCCATGGGATAAAAAGTATGTGCCAAAATTGCGAACTGGCGGACTGGCATTTGATGCATGGGCCAAAATGGCCAAATTTCATTTAAACAAGAAATATGTGCTAGTTATACCTGGCCAAACTGGCTGTTCGCAATATAATACAAACTGTCTTGGGTGGGGAGGCCGAGAGCTGAAAGAATTTGCCGCCATGTTACGCCGGTTTGATGTTGATGTTGTATTGTGTATTGGTGGGCAAACAGCAGTTTATGACGCCCCATACATACAAGCACCACGTACGATGGGCGTGATTCTGTCTTTGTTACCAAAAGCCAGCATGATCCTTTCTAGCGATATCGACTTCATCCTTATTGGCCTCGCACTATCACGGGCAGCCATTGTGGCTCCGCAAAATTGTTCAAAAGACGAATTCGATTTGTATGCAAATGCAGAGTTTTTAGGTTCTGAGAACGTTATATTCACAACTGACACTCCAACCCCAGGTGAAATTTACACAATGTGCGAAGGAATTCTATGACCGCAGACGCGACAATCATGATTGTAACATTTAACCGGGCCGAGTTAACAAAGCGTATGCTCAATAGTCTCCTGGAGCGAACTAAAAGACCTTTCAATTTGGTGATTGTGGACAACGGATCTTCTGATGATACGCATGAGTATTTGGTAAAATGGTTGGCTGGTTTATCAGACACAGAGGCGATACTTTCAACAAATAGTGAAAACAAAGGAATTGCCGTTGGAAGAAATCAGGCACTTAAAATTGCGGATGAAACATTCCCAGAGTCAAAATGGCTTTGTACATTGGACAATGATGTAGAAATGCCAGAGGGCTGGCTTACGGAATGCATTGACATACTCCAGGCAAATACGCGCTACGGCATGCTTGGCGTAAACATGGAAGGCAAACCATATCCTATAGTAACAGAAAACGGCAAAACATTTCAGCGCAAACCAGTTGGAAATCTTGGCACAGCATGTATGGTATTTCCTAAGTCGGTGCACAAGATGCTTGGCTTCTTCAACACAGAATATGGCAAGTACGGTGAAGAGGATGCAGACTGGGGCATGCGCGCACGTGTTGTTGGTTATCAGATGGGCTACATAGAACGTATGGGCACGCATTTTGGCGAGGGTGAGAATGATGTTGGCCCGTATCGAGAATACAAAACGGCTTGTCACAAAAACAATCTGGCAAAATTCAATGCCAATTGCAGGGCGTATGCTCAACGCACCAAACCAATTTACATCCCGTACAAGGAAGAATAATGACGAATGTTTTAGTGACCGGGGGCTGTGGTTTTATTGGAAGTCATATTGTAGACAAACTGATTTCTGAAGGCAATAATGTTTTGGTGCTAGATAATTGTTCGACAGGAAAAAACATAAATTCAGAGTCGCACCTTTATCAGCTTGACATATCTCAGTTAAGCGTAAAAGAGCTTATGGTTCTTTTGAAGACAAATAAGGTTGAATATGTTTTTCATTTAGCGGCGCAAATTAACTTACGAAATTCTTTTGACGATCCTGTTTTTGATGCTCAAACAAATATAATGGGCACGATAGCTCTAGCAACAGCCGCGAATAATGTCGGTGTAAAGAGATTCATTTTTGCTAGCACTGGTGGTGCAATCTATTCCGAGTTGACAGATCCACCATGGACAGAAGATTCTCCAGCGGGCCCGCAATCACCATACGGTCTGTCAAAGTTCTGTTCAGAAAAATACCTACAACTTTTGTATCCTGACATGTCAGCAATAATGCGTTTTTCAAACGTCTATGGGCCTCGTCAAAATCCGCACGGAGAAGCTGGGGTGGTAGCGATTTTTCTAAACAACATACTTAATGGTGAGGTTTGTCGAATTTTTGGAGATGGAACCCAGGTTAGAGATTATGTATTTGTTGATGATGTTGTAGAGGCGTGCACTGTGGCGATGACTCAAAATTTGAGCGGTATTTACAATGTTTCTACCGGAGCCGGAACAGACCTGAATACTCTGACATTGTTGTTGCTATCTAAATCTGGGATGCGCGCCTCAATAAAATATGAGGACGCAAAGCCTGGCGAGATGAAACGAAGCATATTGTTGCCATCAAAACTGCTTACTCATACTTCTTGGACGCCAAGAGTCAATGTGGAGGAAGGGCTACAGAAAACAATTGAGTGGTTTACAGGAAAGTAATGACAGTCCACACCATATTAGCTAAAGACTTTCGTAATTACGCCACAACAATAAGGGCCTGTCGTATAACTCAAACTTGTGAAATGGAGTGCAAGTTTGGCGCGCTGCGATTTGATTTTAGCGAATTTGGTACAATTGACAAATGCGTAGTGCACGCTAGAAGAAAAAGCGGAAATGGCCATGTAATAGCCCTATCTGGGGCGGTTTTGGTAGAAAGCAATATTTTATCAAAGACGTCACAATATTTCTGCATGAATGTAAGCGATTCCGTTTTAGAGATCAAGCGTCCGGTCAGGAGTACTGGAACGATTGAAATAACAAAAATTGAATTGCATTCTGAGTCATTGAATATTGAGCAGGCATCAATGGTTAGTCAGTGGAATGAAATCCTTGCTAAGTGCAAAGACTATAAGTGCGTTCGAGTTTCCAATGGTCGATTGTTCGCGTCTGAAGGCGCGATAATCAATGCCGAAGTTATAGGTTCGGTGGAAACAAATCCGCCAAACATGTTCTCATTACAGGAGCAGTCGGTTAAGTTTCTCGGAAGCTGTGAGATACTTAAACTTGATATATCTGGACAATCGCGCAACAGTAATGTGAACTACCTGCCGCACCTTGATGGGCCGGCACCACTTTCTCCTGTCGCCACGACAAGTGCTGACGCAGAACAGTCAGCACGTCCACCGCTTGCAACTCGTGTCCAACCAAAGCCGATTGAGAAGCCTTCTCATGTTATCCTGTACGATTCAATTGCAAGTGGTAATTTCGTTGGTGTTAGGCAAAATGGCAACATAACGATTGGTGAGCGGTTCGCCAGAATGGGTCACAGAGGAAGCATCAGCATACCCATTTCATCAATCATCCCAGAACAAACGTATTCAATTTCAATTGAGGTACAAACAGTCAACGGGAATGGCAAATTTACCGCAGCAATCGAGCCATCAAAAGACGCACCTGTTTTGTTGTTCTCTACACCGCAGCTTAGAACCCAGACGGCCACGCTTACCAGCGGAGCAGGAGATGGCTTCAATCTGGTGATATCGAGGCCACCATCTGCAACAGGAGAAATTGTTGTATCGCGCGCAATGGTTCTAGCGAACCCGTCTATTTATCCAAACGGCTTGCCCGCGAATCGTGCTAGGAACGCCGCCAAGGCAGCGGCACAAGAGATGGCGAAATCGCAGCAGCGTGTGCCAAACACTATTGGACTAGCTGCGACTAACGATCGTTTGATACCAGTTCCTGTTGCTGCCAATGTGCAGGTTACTCAAAACAAAGACCGTAGATTTGTTATTGTTATTCCAAGTTACAACAATGAGCGCTGGGCTGAGCGGAACATTGAGTCTGCACTCAATCAAAAATACCCACACTTTAGGGTTATTTTCGTTGATGACTGCTCTAGTGATAACACATATGCATTAGCCGAGGCTACGGCCAGAAAATATCCAAATGTAGATTCGATTGTAATAAAGAATACAACTCGCGTAGGCGCTCTGGCTAATTTGTACAACTCAATTCATAGTTGCGCAGATGATGAAATTGTCTTAACGCTTGATGGAGATGATTGGCTAGCCAATGAAAACGTGCTCTCGCACCTGAATAATGTATACAAGAGTGGAGACATATGGCTAACGTATGGGCAGTATGCTAATCACCCGGATGGCGGACGAGGCGTCTCTCAGCCAATACCACAAAACATCGTTAACAAAAATGGGTTCCGACATTATACTTGGTGCGCCTCACACTTAAGAACATTCTACTCTTGGCTATTTAAGAAGATAGCAAGAGGCGACCTACTAATGAACGGTGATACCTTTTTTCCTATGACTTGGGACTTTGCTATGATGTTCCCAATGTTGGAAATGGCTGGTCAGCATTCCCAATTTATTGGCGAAACGCTGTACATTTACAATCTAGAAAACCCGATTAACGATCATAAAGTGAATCGTAAGTTGCAAGCCGATTTGGACGGACTGATACGCGGTAAGCCCAAATATGCGCCTGTTACAATTAATCTCGCTCCAAACGTGCAGAAGACGAAGATTGGTTTGTTGGTTATTGCAACAAACAAATATAGATCGTTTTTGCCAGGCTTGTTATCATCAGCAGACAGATACTTCTTTATTGGCGACAATTATGATGTTACGTACTATGTTTTCTCAGATCAGGAAGAGCAACTGATTAGTAATAGAAATATAGTAAACATACACATAGATCATAAGCC